>Ga0316622_100000215_pt1 | contig 30997 bp, 18 predicted proteins | sample OWC_Aug_OW2_C1_D_FD_207646 | JGI IMG/M metagenome (GOLD analysis project Ga0316622, IMG submission 207646) | Wetland soil microbial communities from Old Woman Creek delta, Ohio, United States - OWC_Aug_OW2_C1_D5_C | ecosystem: Environmental > Terrestrial > Soil > Wetlands | place: USA: Ohio... | reverse complement strand
ATGAGGATCGCCATCGTCCCCCAACTGGTTCCGGTCGCGAACGAGATCAGGCAGGCGAGCACGAAGACGAGCGCCGGAAACCAGGCGGGCGAGAGCAGTCCGCCCACGGCGTCGACGAGGAAGGTGCCCGTCCCCAGCGTGTCGCAGACCGCCTTCAGCGACCAGGCGAGGGTGAGGATCGCGAGCGGAAGGACGCTCGCTCGCAAGCCGCCGGCCAGGGTGCGGGCGAGGGTGCCGGGCGCGAGCCGGGCGAGCGCGAGGGCGCAGGCGCCGGCGAGGAGCACGCCCAGGCCGGCCGCGAGGGCAAGGATCGCGATGTTGTTCTGCGCGGCGCCGATGACCTCACGCCAGGCGGAGAAGCTGAGCAGGCGCGCAGGCGCGCCGCGCGCGAGGGCCGCTCCCCCGCCGTCGATCCACAAGGCGGCGAGCAGAAAGGCGAAGAGCCCCGCCAGCGGGATGAGGGCGGTGAGCGCCCGCACCCGCACCCCGCTCGCCGGCTCGGCGGCAGCGAAGGTGCGCGAGGTGAGCGGGCGCGCGTCGGCGGCGGCGAGCATGCCGGTCGTGCGCGCGCGCCGCTGCGCGCGGCGCATCGGTCCGTAGTCGCGGCCGGAGGCGCTGTTCAGGAGGACGAAGGCGATCATCAGGAAACAGTAGAAGCGGTAGGCGAACACGTCGAAGAAGATTGCGTAGCCGCTCCTCCCCATGCCGAGCGACGAGCTCAGCTCGCTGAAGAGACCCACCTCGTATCCGATCCACGTGCTGATCACCGCGACTCCCGCGACGGGCGCGCTGGTCGCGTCGACGAGGAAGGCGAGCTTCTCCCGACTCACCCGGTGGTGATCGGTCAGCGGACGCATCGCGGAACCGACGATCATCGTGTTCGCGTAGTCGTCGATGAAGACCGCGAGCCCCATGAGCGCGGTGATGAACTCCGTCGAGCGCGGCCCGCGCGCGAGGCGGGCCAACGCGCCGACGATCCCCTGGAGGCCGCCCGCGACGACGAGCACCGCGATCATCATGAGCACGAGAACGACGAAGGCGAGGATCTGCAGGTTCGTCGGCTGGGCGAGGACCGAGAACGCCGCCTGCGGGGCTTCCCCGAGTCCGCGCAGCCACGCGGACGGCGACGCTGCGGAACCGGGCACGTGCGCGAGCAGGCCGCCGGCGATCACGCCGAGGGCGAGACTGGGCAGCAGGCGCCGGGTGACGAGGGCGAGCGAGACGGCGAGCAGGGGCGGGACGATGCCGTACCAGAGCGCCGGCGAGTCGATCGTCCCCGCGCGGAGGGCGGCGAGCGCGCAGACGCCGCCGCCGACGGCGAGCGCGATGCCGGCGCCGATGGGGCGGACGCGTGCCATTCGCCACTCAGTAGCGGGTGCGGACGGGTCGCGCAAGCGGGATCTGCGCGAGCGGCTGCCGCTCCTGGCGGACCCCTGCTGGCGGGCCGGACGGCGGGCGGCGGAGCCTGGCTTCACGCCGTGCCGCAGGCACGCCGCCCGGGACAATGTTGGGGCACGCCAGGGTCCGCGGGAGCGGCGCGTGGGGTGAGGGGTACGTGTTATCATGAGGAACCGGCGCCGGCGGACGCCGGGCCGGTTGGAAGCATCAACAGGGGAGGCGCATCGTGCGGATTCTCGGCGGACTCGGAACGCGCGGCATCGTCTTCTGCGTGGCGGCAGTCCTCGCGTTGGCGGGGGCGGCGCGGCCCGCGTGGGGAACCCAGCTTCTCGAGGTCTCGTTCGCGGACAAGGCGGAGTTCCTGCGGCTGCTCGAGACCGTGCCCGAGACGCGAGGGGAAGGCATGACCGTGGCCGGCATGACGGCCCGCTTCCCGGCGAACCCGGGGCGCGTGGACGAGATCCGCGCGCTCGGGTTCGCTGCCCGGATTTCGGTCGCGGATCTCGAAGCGGCGTATGTCGCCGGGCTGGGCAAGAGGCAGGACGATGATTTCGGCGCCTACCACACCTATCCCGAAGCGATCGCGGCCATGGATGCGCTCATGGCGGCGCATCCCGCGATCATGACGCGCCAGAGCATCGGGCAGTCGCTCGAGGGCCGCACCCTGTGGGTGTACAAGATCTCGGACCATCCGGCCGTGGACGAGGCCGAGCCGGAGGTTTTCTTCAACGCCTACATCCACGCTCGCGAAGTGATCACCTTCGAGATCCTCTACGATCTGGCCCAATACCTCGTCGAAGGCTACGGGACCGATCCGCGCGCGACCGTGCTCGTGGATTCGCGCGAGATCTGGATCGAGCCGGTCGTCAACCCGGACGGCGTCGAGTACAACCACCTGACCGACCCGCAAGGGGGCGGCATGTGGCGCAAGAACCGGCGCGACAGCGGCGGCGGCATCTTCGGCGTCGACCTCAATCGCAACTTCGGGTACCAGTGGGGCTACGACGACGAAGGGTCCGAGCCCTACCCGGACAGCGAGGTCTACCGCGGGACGGCCCCCTTCAGCGAGCCCGAGACGGCAGCCATGCGCGATTTCGTCATCTCCCGCCACTTCACGTTGGGCATCAACTACCATTCCTACGCCAACATCCATCTCCTGCCCTTCGGCTACGACCTGATCCCCGCGCCCGATCGCGACGCCATGTTCGCGATCGGATTGAAGCGCGCGGTCGACAACCAGTACTCGCCCGGGACCGCCTGGGAGCTGCTCTATCGCGTGAACGGCGACGCGGCCGACTGGATGTACGGCGACCAGGTCTCGAAGCCGAAGGTCTTCGGGCTCGTCACCGAGGCGGGCAACGACGACGACGGTTTCTGGCCGTCCGAATCGCGGATCGCTCCGATCGTCGCGGAGAACCGGGAGGGCAATCTGCGGGCGATCGAGCTGGCCGCGAATCCGTATCGCGCCCTGCCGCCGGGCATCGCCCGGGCGGCGGCCCGGATGGACAGCGTCGCCCGCACCTTCACCCTCTCGTGGAGCGTGCCCGCGCCCGATCCCGACAATCCGGCCGTCTCCTGGAATCTGAGCGAGGGCACGGGCCATTTCGTCGGAGCGGACAACCTCGAAAGCTCCCCGGCCGAGCGCTGGGACGCGTTCGGCTGGACGCTCAGCGCGACGCGCTTCCATTCGCCCTTGCACAGTTATTACAGCGGGGCGGCGAACAAGGTGAACCGCGTGCTCACCTCGCGGCGCGGGCATCTGGTTCAGCCGGGCGAGCAACTGCGCTTCTGGACGCGCTACAACATCGAGGAGTACTGGGACTTCGGCTACGTCGAGATCGCGACGGACGGGCGGCATTTCGCCACGCTGCCCGGGAGCATCACCACGAACGACGACTACTACGGGCGCAACTTCGGCAACGGCGTGACCGGCATCTCGGGCGGTTGGGTGCAGGCCACCTTCGCTCTCTCCGCCTACGAAGGCGAGGTTGTCTGGCTGCGTTTCCGTTACAACACGGACCAGGCCGTCACCGAGGAAGGGTGGTACGTCGACGACATCGAGCCGGCCGACTTGTTCGCCACCGAGACGCTCGTTGCCGAAGACCTGTCCGTCGCCGAGTATTCCTTCGTCGACCATGCCGAAGGCGAATTCGCCTACTGCGTCCAGGCGGTCGATCCCGAAGGCGATGCCGCGGTGTGGGGACCTCCCCTCACCCTCGTGGTCGCGGGACAATCGGACATCGCCGAGGAACAGGCCGCGGTCGGCTCCTGGCGAGGCCTCCATCTCGATGGCGGCAACCCGTTCCGCGGCCCGGTCGCCATGCGCTGGAGCCCGCCGGCCGGGGCCCGGCCGGGCGAGCGGATGACGCTCACGGTCCACGACGCGAACGGGCGCGTGGTCGCGACTCTGCGCGACGAGGTGCTGAGCGCCGTCCCGGCCGACGCTACCTGGGAAGCGCTCTGGCGGCCGGAGGACTCGCCCTCGGGTCTGTACTTCGCGCAGCTGCGGATCGGCCGGCATCTCTCCCACCGGAGGCTCGTCCGCCTGCAGTAGCGGAACGGCTGGAAGCCTTGGATCTGCGCGGCCGCCCCCGGCGAGAAGGGCGGCCGTCGAATGAACGGTCCGGCGCACGAATCCGTCCACCTTCGGGACCGGGCGCTCGTGACCGGCTGTTTCATCAGGCGTCCGGAAAAGGACCTGGATTGCGCTCCTCGCAGGAGCGTGCTCACTCGCTTGACGTCAGGGAGGTCGTCCATGCTCGTCCGCTCGCGTCTCCGCGTCGCCCGGGCCGTCGCGCCCCGCTCGCGCTGCGCCCCTCACGGGAATCGCCGCCGCATTGCGCTCGGCCTCGCCACCCTCGGTGCGTGGCTGCTCGTGCCCCTTCCCCACTCCTCCGGCGCGATCCCCAGCCTGCCGCCCGCCGCGTTCGCCGCCGGCGCGGGCACGGGGGCGCTGGTCGCGATCGGCGAGGAACCGCGGGAAGGGACGATCGTCATCCGCCCCGTCGAGCGCTGGCGAGCGGGCGGCGACGAGGATGAGACGCTCATCGGCAACGTGCGCACGGCCGCGATCGATGCCGGCGGCGACATCTATCTCCTCGACAACCGCCTCGCGCAGGTTCTGGTCTACTCGCCCTCCGGCGAGTTGCTGCGCACGCTCGGCCGCGAAGGAGACGGACCAGGCGAGTTCCGCCGGCCGATGGATCTCATCCTGACCGGCGACGGCCGCGTGGGCGTCTGCCAGGGGATGCCGGGCAAGATCGTCTTTCTCGACCGTGAGGGCAAACCGGCCGGCTCGCTCGAAGCCGGCGGCAACGACCCGACGACGGGCGGCTTCAGCTTCCTGGCCGAAGCCCGCGCGCGCGGCGACGCGCTCGTCGTCGCCGGACGGCTGATGACGCGCCGGGAAGGAGGCTTCGATGTTCGCCGCTATCTCGCCCGCTTGAACGAGGACGGTTCGGAGAAGGTCTGCTACCTCGAGAGCAACATCACCGACCATCTCGTCCAGGGCCGGTTCGTCGAGCGCGACGAGCATTTCGTGACTCAGGGCGGCTGGGCGCTGGGAGCCGACGGCACGGTCTATGCCGCTCCCGAGCGCGATCGCTACGTCATCCAGGCGTACGCGGCCGACGGAACGCCGCTGCGCCGGATCGCCCGCGACGCCTTCCGGCCGTGGAAACGCACCGCGGAGGAGAAGGAGCAGGTGGGCAGGAATCTGGTCGTCGTCGCCAACGGGCGGCGGGTCGACCTGCAAGTCGAAGCCGAGGACCACGCTCCCTGCATCGTCGGCATGCACGCGATGGCGGACGGGGACCTCTGGGTGCTGAACAGCCGCGGGGCACGCGAACGGCCGGCCGGCGTTTTCGCGACCTACGACGTCCTCGACGAGCAGGGAGGATTCGCGCGCCGCGTGGCGCTCGAGCTACCGGGCGATCCCGAGCGCGACCGGCTGCTGCTGCTCGATGATCGCCGGTTACTGGTGATCAAGAACGCGACCGACCGCGAGAGCATGGAGCCGGGCCGCGATGGGCGGGAGACTTCCGCCGAAGAGCCGCTGCCACTCGAAGTGATCTTCTACGAGATGGCCCCCGCCGGGAAGTGAGCGCGCGCGGGCGCCCCTCACGCGCTCATGCCGACGGCTGCCCGCGCATCTCGCTCCCCGGGCTCGCCGCGGGCCCGGCGCCGCCAGCCGGGCTCATGGATCCGGCGCGCGATGCCTGCGCGCCCGCGCCGCCCCCCCCAGCGAGTTGCGGGGAAGCGATCGTCGCCCGCGCTTCGGTCAGTCCGCGCCAGATCGCCTCGTTCAGCTCAGAGCGGGCCGCGCGCATCTTCCAGGGATCCTCGATCCACACCGAAACCTCGAAGTTCACCGCCGAGTTGCCGAACTCCGTCAGCAGCACGACCGGCGGCTTGCTCTGCACCCGCCAGGGGACGCCTTCGGCCGCCCGCTGGAGCGCCTCGCGCGCCAGCGCCACCTCCGCGCCGTAGGCGACCCCGACCGTCGTCTGCAGCCGATGGATCGAGTCGCGCAGGGTGAAGTTGGTCACCAAGGACTGCACCAGGGTGGAGTTGGGCACGATCACGTCCTCGTCGTCGAGCGTGCGCACCATCGTCGCGCGGATGCCCATGCGCTCCACCCGGACGACCGCGTCGTTCAGGCGCAGGATGTCGCCGGGCGTGATCATGCGCTCGAAGAGGAGGATCATGCCCGAGACGAAGTTCTGCACGATGTTCTGCAGGGCGAAGCCGATCGCAATCGCGAAGATCACTCCCGCGGCAAAGAACGCGGCGAGATCGAGGCCGATCGTCTCGAGCCCGATCACGATACCGAGAGCGAGGATCACGTAGTGCAGCAGGCGCAGCGTCGCGACGAGGTTCCCCTCGGCGTGGACGCCGCGCCGGTGGAACGCGTGGCGCAGCGAGGAGCGCACGCCCCACGAGGCGAGCAGGCTGACGAGGACGATCAGCCCGAAGACGACCACGCTCGCGACGGTGATCGGCACGCCGGAAAGATCGAAGAGATGCGTGCCCGGAACCCCGATGTCCCCGGGAAGCGGCAAGACAGCCTTCATGGAACGTGCCCCCTGCCGGCCCCGTTCAGGGCCGGCCCTCGCGGAACCGCGCGCGTTGCGACCTCCGGTACTCGTCCTCGGGCGCGAGCTCGGCGGCGCCCGCGCGGCCGGCATCCTATCATGCCGGCGCCCGTCGCGTGGCTGGCCGCGAGACCGGCGGCGCCCTCCTGCCTGCGGCCAGGCGCCGCCGGCCGCCACGCGTCCCACGGTCGCGGTCCGAGAATTCGGAGCGGGAGCGGAAGTCTCTAGTGCCAAGTGCAGCAGTGAATTGGAGGGAAGACGGGCGTCGGTCCGCCGGCCGGCGATCCGGCGGAGGCGAGGATTGGGTACGGGCAGCGGATCGAGCGGGGACCGGCGTGTCCGGCCTTGATCTTGGTGCCGCGACCTTCTCTTATACTCCATTATGCTCCATCCTTGGCGGCACCGAGACGGAGGCCCGGATCATGGAAGTTCACCCGGTCGGGCGAGACGCGATCATCGAGACGATGCGGGCCATCCTGGCCGCCGACCCGGCGGTCCGGGCGGCCTGGCTCGGGGGCAGCGACGCGTCCGGACGGACCGATCGCTTCTCGGATATCGATCTCCAGGCGATCGTCGAGGACGATCGGGTCGAGCAGGTCCTCGCCCGCATCCATGAAGGCCTCGAGCGCCTTTCCCCCATCGAGTTGCGCTACCGCTTCCCCGAGCCCATGTGGCATGGCCACTCGCAGGAGCTCCTGCGCCTCCGGGGAGCGGATCCGAATCACTTTCTCGATCTCGTGATCATGAAGCGCGGCACTCCCGGCCGCCTGCTCGAGCCCGAGCGCCACGGCTCGGCCCTCGTGCTCTTCGACCACGATGGACTGCTCGTCGCCGAGACACTCGACCGGGCGGCGCATCTCGCGCGCATGGAAAAGCGGCTGGCGGACCTGCGGATGCAGTTCCCGCTCTACCAGCCGCTCGTGACCCGCGGAATCCACCGCCGCCAGCCGGCCGAATCCGCCTATCTCTACCAGGTCGCCACGCTGAAGCTGCTCGTCGAGCTCCTGCGCATGCGCTTCTGTCCCGCGCGCTACGACTACGGGCTGCGCTATCTCGACCGCGACCTGCCGCCCGAGTGGCGCCGCAAGATCGAACGCCTCGCCTTCCCCGCTTCGCCCGCGGCGCTCCTCGCGTGCCAGGCGCAGGCGGCCGCGGATTTCGAGGACCAGATCGCCGCGCTCGACCGCGGCGAGTGGACGCCCGGCGAGGGCGCGTGGGACCTCGCTTCCGGAAGCGCCTGATCTCCGGGAACCGCGCCGTCGTCCCTGCGCGCGCGTCGCAGAACGCCTACTCGCCTCCGCCGCAGATCTCGATCCAGAAGGCCCCGGCCGAGACCGCCTCCGCAGCGCCGCCCGAATCACGGACGCGAAGCGTATAGCCGTAGGGAGCGCCCGCGCACGGCTGCGCATCTTCCCAGTCGAAGGAACCGGTGTTCGGCGCGCTCTCCGCGAGCGTCGCGCAGACGACGCCGTCGAAGAGCAACTCGATCGTCACCGTCTCCGCGCAGGACCCCGTGCTCTGCCAGAGCACTTCCCAAGGATAGCCCGCGCAGACGACCTCGTCGCCGACCGGTGAGACGAGGGTCAGGGCGCAGGGCACGACTGGCGGCTCGCACGGCTGCAGGACGTAGGCGAAGTAGCTCATCCGCGGCTGCTCCCCCATCCCGCCGTCAGCGGGCACGAACAGCCGGGCCCACACCTCGCTGGGCCCTCCTCTGCGATCGGTCGGACACCGGAGGAGCGCATGCAGCGCGACGTAGATACTGTCACCCGCGACGCAGTCGAATTCGTCGAGGCTGACTTCGAGGACGAACTCGCTCACCGGCGGCACGTGCTTCGTCCGCAGCGGGAACTGTCCGAGGATCGCGTGGCCCTGAGGGTTGATCGGGAAATCCGCGGGCGAAGCAGCGACCGCCGCGTCGGTCTGCGCGAAGACCAAGCCAGCGCCCGCTTCCAACCTCAGGACGAGATCCTCCTCGTCGTTCTCCACGCGAACGAAACCGAGTGTTTCCGATCGCCCGGTGAGGAGCGGCACCGCGACCGGCTCGCCGCAAGCCTCGCTGAAGGCCGGCGCGGGCGCCGGTCCGTCCGCACGGGAGGCGACCGGAAAGGCCGGTCCGCTCGGCGACCGGAAGGCTTCGGAACAACCGGCGAGCGGGAGGACGACAACAGCGAGCGCGACACCCACGGGGACGAGTGGTCTCTTCATGGCGGGTCCTCCTTCCGGAAGCTCCGCGTTCCCTGGCCGCATCCCCGGGCCTTGCGGGCGACTCCCTGCGTCCCTGCGCCTGCCGGGACGGACCGGCTGCAATCCGCCGGGCCGAGCACGCGCTGCGCCAACCGGCGCAGGCGAGACGAGGCAGGAGAAACCGACCCAAGGGGTTGCATCAAGTATGCCAGGGGGGAACGAGAAATCGCATGAGGCGAAAAGCCCAACACGCGCCCCAAGAATCGGTTAGCAATTCGGCGCCCCTGCCGCCTCTCGGCCAGGTCGCGGGCAGGCGGGCAGATTGAAACGCCGGCCGGGCGAGTTGCCCGAATCGAGCGTGTGGCAGAAGCCGTGCCAGGCGATGCCGCGGCTCGCAACGAGGCGGCTCGTCACACTCCTGCCGGCGCGGAATCAATCCGTCGACGCCCTCGCCCGTGCCCGCCGCAGGCCTGTGACCGCCGCGCGGTTCGCCGGTTGCAGCCGCAGCGCGTCGCTGAAGGTCCGTTCCGCTTCGGCGCGCCGGTTCTGCGCGAGCAGGAGCTCCCCGTAGCCGAGAAGCGCCGGGAGGAAATCGGCGCGCAGGCGCAGCGCTTCCTTGAAATGGCGCTCGGCCTCCCCCGTTCGGCCGAGGGCCGCGAGGCTGAGGGCGAGATTGCCGTGCGCTTCGACGAAGGAGGGATTGACCGCGAGCGCGCGCTCGAAGTACGCGACCGCCTCGGCATAGCGTCCCTCGCGCGCGAGGAGGCCGCCCAGGTTTCCGAGCGCCGTGAACTGGAGCGGATCGTATGCCACCGCCTGCTCGAAACTCGCCCGCGCCTCTTCCGTCCGGCCCAGCAGGGTGAGAGCGCGGCCGCGATTGTTGTGCGCGCTCGCCAGGCGGGGATCGAGGCGCAGGGCCTCGTCGAGGCGGGCGAAGGCCTCGTCGTAACGCCCGAGGGTGATCAGCGCGTCGGCGACGCTCGCGTGAACCGCGGCCGCCCGGGGATTCTCCGGGAGCGCCTTCTCGTACTCCGCGATCGCCTGCTCGGGCCGGCCGGCGCGCAGCAGCGCGCTCGCTAGGTTGCCGTGATACTCCGTGCGCCCCGGCCGCAGGCGGACCGCTTGCTCGTGCGCGCGAAGCGCCTCGTCGATCCTCCCGAGCCGCTCGTACTCGAGCGCGAGATTGCTGTGGAGCAGGGCGACCTGGGGCGTGCGCGCGATCATGTGACGATAGAGCGTGACCGTGTCGCGCCAGTTCGACCACTGCGCGCGCGTGGCCGCGAAGAGGCCTCCGAGAGCCAGGAGACAGATGATCGCCGCCGCATGGCGCCGCGCGCGCGCGCGGCCGGCCGCGTCGTTCGCGAACGCGCGATCGAGCAGCGCCGTCGCGAGGAAGAGGGGGCCGAGCAGGGGAAGGACGTAAAGGTATTTGTCAGAGAGGATGACCCACGAATACTGCACGAGGCCAAGAGTCGGCGCGAGACCGGCGATGAGGATCGCAAGTCCCACCCAACCGGCCGGCGACCGCCGTCGCAGGGCGACCACCGCCACGGTGAGGAGCGTGAGCACGGCCACGCTCGCGAGCACCAGCGGATGGGTGAGGGCGAAGGGCTGCGGCGGCTCGTAGCAGGGCGACAGACTGGCGGGGACGAAGAGCTTCCCGAGATAGAAGACGGGCTTGTAGAAGACGAACAGGAGCCCCTGGAAGGGCGTGAAGTCCTCGAAAACGCCGAGATCGGCCGTCCGCTGATGGGAGAGCAGCGTGATCGCGCCGGCGGCCAGGGCGAGAGCGAAGAAGGGAAGCTTCTCGATCACGCTGCGCCGCACGTTCCGGGAGATGGCGGCTTCCCGCCCCGTCCGCATTCCCTTCAGGCGGCCGAGCGGCCAGACGTCGAGGAGCACCAGGATCACCGGCAACGGCAGGACCGTGGGCTTGGAGAGCAGGGCCAGCGCGTAGGCTACGACGGCGCCGGCGAAGGAGAGCCGCTCCCTCTGGCGAACCGCTCGCACGTAGAGGACGAGCGTGACCATGGCGAAGAACCCCGCGAGCACGGTCTTGCGCTCGGCGACCCAGGCGACCGGCTCCACGGTGAGCGGATGCAGCCCGAAGAGCAGCCCCGCGACGAGCGCCGGCCAGAAGCGTCCGCAGAGCTGCCGGAGGAGGACGATCGCGAGCAGCGTCGTCGCGACGTGGAGGAGCAGCGAGGTCCGGTGGATGGGGACGAGATTCTCCTGCGTGGCTCCGCCGGCGGCATCGAACATCAGCGAGACCATGGCGAGCGGGATGTAGTAGCCGGGCACCGTGGACGGCGCGAGCACCTCGCGGAAGAACCGGGACGCCGAGTCCCAGCCGGGATTGCGGACGAGCGGGTTGGCGGTGAGGAAGTCGTGGTCGTCGAAGCAGAGCGCGCCGACCGAGAGGGCGGGCCAGTGAGCCGCGACCACGACGGCGGCCGCCGCGACGAGGAGAAGGACCGTCAGGGCGGTGCCCAGGCCCTTTGACATCCGTTCTCGCGACACGCGGTCGCCCGGGCGCATCTTGCCGCGCGCCCGGCCCGGCCCCGTGACCCGGGCGTCGCCCGGGGAAGATCCCGACTCGCTCCTGGTGTTCACGATGGGGCGATTATAGAGAGCCGCGCTGCGGGTGCCCAGGCCAAGAGTGGCCGAGCATCACCTCCGCTCGCAATCGCGATCGACGCGCTCCGGCTCACCTGCCGCCCGGCGGCTCATCGCACGAGGAGAAGCCTCTTCGCCCGGTGCGCGCCCTCTTCGTTCCCGACGCGCACGAAGTACATTCCGCTCGACGCCGGCGCCCCGGCGTCCGTGCGCCCGTCCCACGCGTGCACGCGGATCCCGGCCGCATGCGTGCCCGAGAAGAGCTCGCGCACCTGGCGGCCTTGCGCGTCATATACGGTCAGCCGCAACGGCTGCGCCGCCGCGGAGGACAACCGGATCCGGGCCTGCCCGAGAGCCGGGCTCGGCACGGCGAGGGAGAAGAGCGCCTCCCTGTCCGCCGGCTCGGGCGCGCCTGCCCAGGCGTCCTGGATCCACCCGACGATCGTCTCGACGTTGGCCGCCAGATTCGCGTGGTCCCAGCGATAGGGCCTTCCGCTCACGAAGGCGAACTGCCCGCCCTTCGGATTGTGGGTGCCGCCTTCCTCGGGAACGCGCAGGACGCCGATCCCGACGTCGGGATCGAAGACGAGGCGCGCCTCGAAAAGCAGCGCGCTCGTCGGTTGGCTCAGCTCGCGCGCGAAAACCGCGCAGGAGCTCTGCGAGCCGAGGCGGGCTATGTTCCCCAGCTCCGGATGCACCGAAACGCAGTCGTAGAGCGTGCGCTCGGTCGCGGTCACGGTGATCCCCAGGTAGTCGCGCATCCAGACATCGAGGAACTTCTCGCCAAAGCGCGTGAGCAGGATGACGTTGCCCCCCGCCTCGAGGTAGGAGGGGATGGAAGTGTTCAGCCACCCGTCGAGGTCGCCGTTGCGGTTGTCGCCGACCCAGATCACGGCGAGGTAATCGCCGAGCACCCAACCGGGAACGCGTCCGTGGCCGAGCGGCTCGGGCAGCGTCGTGGGGTAGCCGTCGGGCTTGGTGAAGTAGTCCCAGAAGGAGATCTCGAGGTCGCCCCAGAAAGCGCGGTCTTCGTAGGCCGACACGATCTCGTCCCCGTAGGTCGCCCAGTCGACCCCGTTCACGAGGAGCACGCCCGCACCGAACGTCGGATCGACGATCGGCTCGATCACCCGGCGCAGGATCCACTCGTCGGGATCGAGCTCGACGTACTCCGCCTCCGCGGAGAGCACCAGCCGGTACTCCTGGTGAGCCAGCGCGTGGTCGACCGTCAACTCCTGGATGCCCCCTCCGGCGAGCGTCACGCGCACGGGAATCGGCATGTGGAAGAGCCCGGTGTCCGTCTGCACCTGATCGATCGCGAGGTAGAGCCGCGGCCCGCCCGGGCCGGTCTCGTTGGCCCAGGTGTATTCGTAGACGGGGTAGTACTCGCCGTAGATCCACTGCTGGAAGAAATCGCCGAGGTCCATGCCCGACACGCTCTCCGCGGCCGCCTGCACGTCCTCGGTCGTCGCCGGCCCGTACGCATGCGCCTCGCGGTAGGCGAGCAGGAAGGCGAAGAAATCCTCGTCGCCCAGGACGCCGCGCAGCATGTGGAGCACCCAGGCGGCCTTGTTGTAGGTGAGCTCCGTGTCGAAGATGCGCCCCCAGTCGGAGAGCTCGGGCACGTAGATCGTGCCTGCGGTGTAGGTGCGGATCGCGCTCATCCGGCCGCGGTAGCCCTCGGCGCCGGCCGTGTGCTCGAACCAGAGCGCCTCGGCATAGCGGGCGAAGCCTTCGTTCACCCAGATGTGATGGAAGTCGGCGCACGTCACCATGTCGCCCCACCACTGATGGGCGAGCTCGTGCGCGATGATCGACTCGAAGAAGGCGCCCAGGCTGGTGCAGGTCTGGTGCTCCATGCCGCCGCCCCAGAGGAACTCGGCGTGGCCGTACTTCTCCCCCATGAAGGGATACTCGCCGAAGACCGTCGCGAAGAAGGCGATCATCCCGCTCGTGAGCGCGTTCTCGTCCGCGTAGGCGCCCGCATCACCCGGGAACATGTAGAACTCGATCGGGAGCGTGTCGTTCGAGGCGGAGACATAGGAGTCGGTCGAGACCGCGTACGGATGGACGGCGATCGAGACGAGGTAGGTCGCGATCGGATAGCCCTCATGCCACCACCAGGTGTCGGTCGCCCCGTCGTGGGACACCTCGCGCAGCTTTCCGTTGGAGGCGACGATCAGACCGGCCGGCACGGTCACGCGCAGGTCGACCGAGTCCGCCTTGTCGTCCGACCAGTCGTCGCATGGCCACCAGGAGCGCGCGCCGAAGGGCTCGCTCAGGCTCCAGATCATCGGCTGGCCGTCGTGCTCGTCGAAGCCGAAGGCGCCGTAGGAGGAAGGCGGCGTGCCCGCGTACGAGACGCCGACGGTCAGCTGCTCGCCGGGCAGGTAGGTTCGCCCGAGATGGACGGCGAGGAGATCGGTGGCATGCGTGAAGGCGGCCGCGGCCCCCTCGACCGTCACCTCGGTGACCACGAGACCGGTTGCGAGATCGAGATCGATCTGCTCGACCGCGGGGCCCGACACCTCCATGCGCGCGACGAGCGTCCCCGCTATCGATTCCGTGACCGGATCGACGGACAGCGCGAGATCGTAGGCGCGCGCATCGACGGCCAGCTGGTTCGCGGTGGGCTCCTCCGACCAGCGGGTCAGACGTTCGTGGAAGACGATCTTGCGAGCGGCCTCTTCCGCGGCGAAGTCCTCTTCCCACGGCTTCAGCGCTTCGGGCCCGGACGGCGGCGGGGCGGAAACAGACGGTTCCGCCCCCGCGGGAGGAAGGTCTCCCGTTCCGGCGCAGAGACCCCCGCCCAGGCAGGCAAGCAGGCCCAGGGCAACCAGGCGCGCAGCGAAACGATGGTCGGTACGCATGAAAGTTTTTTCGGAGGCATCTGCGGCAAGTCGTTGATTTCTCGTGGGATACACAGGAAGATCACCTCCTGAATGGTCGCGCGCCCTCCGGCGAGCCGACCTCACGGCGCTCGGCCCGGCCAAGCCCGCGCCCACTCCCTTTCAGTGTAGCATCGATTGTCCCACATCAGGGCGCCTGCCGACAACCGGCGCCCGGCCGCCCGCACCCGTCCCGGCTGCCGCAAAGCTCGGATCGCCCAAAGGGAGCCCGAACGGATATGCTCGGCCGCGCTCGGCCGCGTGCTCGCGGCCGAGCCGGGCGCGACGCCGGTCCGATCGCGCGATGCGCGCGGGGCGGTCCGTCCGCTCGACCGGCTGAGCGGGACGGATCTGCCGCGCACCGGTCGAGCGGCATCGAAGGAAAGGAAGGATGCGATGACGCAGCGCGTCTTCATCACCCGCCCGATTCTGGAGAAGGGCATCGAGATCCTCGAGCACGCGGGCGTCGATGTGGCCATCGGCCAGCCCGACGGCGACGCGCCGATCGAGCGCGGGGCGATCCTGGCGGGCCTGCGCCGGGCGGATGCGCTCATCTGCCATCTCTCCGAACCGATCGACCGCGAGGTGCTCGCCGCGGGCGAACGGCTGTTGGGGGTCGCGACCTACGCGGTCGGCGTGAACAACATCGATCTCGCTGCGGCGACCGAGCTCGGCCTGCCCGTCAGCAACACACCCGACGTCCTCACCGACGCGACGGCCGACCTCACCTGGGCGCTCCTCCTCGCCGTCGCCCGGCACATCCCCGCCGCGCACCGCTTCACCGCCGAGGGCCGCTTTCGCGTCTGGAACCCGGTGCTCTTCCTCGGCGACGACGTCGGCCCGGGGGGCTCGGGCCACCCGAAAGTGCTCGGCGTTCTCGGCTTCGGCCGCATCGGACAAGCGGTCGCGCGCCGCGCGCAAGGGTTCCGCATGGAGGTCCTCGCTCACGACCCGGGCGCTCGCGCGGCGATCGAGGAGAGCGGGCTCGCCCGCTGGACGGAGTTCGAGGGACTGATCGCGCGCAGCGATTTTCTCTCCCTGCACGTGCCGCTCACCGAAGAGACCCGCCACCGGATCGGCGAACGCGAGCTGCGGGCGATGAAGCGCACGGCCTACCTGATCAACGCCGCCCGCGGACCGATCGTGGACGAGGTGGCGCTCGTGCGCGCGCTGCGCGAAGGCTGGATCGCCGGCGCGGGACTCGACGTCTACGAGGACGAGCCGCGCCTCGCCCCCGGCCTGGCGGAGCTTCCCAACGCGGTCCTCGCGCCGCACATCGGCAGCGCCACGCGCGAGACGCGCGCCGAGATGGCCGCGATCGCCGCCCGCAACACGCTCGCGCATCTGCGCGGCGAGCACGCTCCGCAGGTCGTGAACCCCGAGGTCTACGCGCGCGAAGCCTGGAAGCACCGCCACGCCGAGGGCCGCCCGTGAGCGCGGCCGGGCGCCAGGAGGATCGGACGAGGGGCGAGGCCGGGCGCAAGAACGGCCGCGCACGGCGCGCGCCGGACCTCGAGGAAGGCGCGCTGCGCCGCGACGCGCGCGACTGCCTCCTGGCCGGCATCGCGGCCGCCGACGCGCGGGCGCTCACCCGCGAAACGCTGGGCCGGCTGGGCGATCCGTTCCCGGGGGAGCGGCGCATTCTCGTCGCCGGCTTCGGGAAGGCGGCGCTCGGCATGGGAGCGGGCGCGCGCGACGTTCTCGGCGAGCGCATCGCGGCGGGCGCGCTCCTCGTGCCGCATGGCTACGGCGTCTCCGTTCCTGCGACGTCGCCTGCGCGCGCGCCTTCGGGTGCGGCGCCCGGCGCGCGGCTCGGCCCGCTGCCCGTTCTCACGGGCGGCCATCCGCTTCCCGATGCCGCCGGCGTGGCGGGCGCGCGCGAGATCGCCTCGCTCGCCCGACGCGCGGCCGAGACCCGCGTGCCGCTCCTCTGTCTCATCTCGGGGGGCGGTTCCGCGCTTCTCACCCTGCCTGCCGAAGGCATCCCCCTCCCCGACCTCCGGCAACTCACGCATCTCCTGCTCGCCTGCGGAGCCGACATCGCGCGTCTGAATCACGTGCGCAAGCATCTCGATTCGCTGAAGGGCGGCCGGCTCGCCCGCCTCGCCGCTCCCGCGCCGGTGCTCGGGCTCGTCCTCTCGGACGTGATCGGCGATCCGCTGGATACGATCGCCGCGGGTCCCCTCTCGCCCGATCCGGGCACCTTCGCGGACGCGATCGCCGTCCTGCGCGACTTCGGCGTGTGGGCAGCGGCGCCGGACTCGGTGCGCCGCCGGCTCGCGGACGGCGAGGCCGGCCGCATCGAGGAGACGCCCGCGCCGGGCGACCCGGCCTTCGCGGGCGTGCGCACGCTCATCGTCGGCAATGCCGCTACCGCGGCGAGCGCGGTCGCGCGCGCGGCCGAAGCGCGGGGCTACGTGGCGCGCGTGACGACCCTCGCTCTCGCCGGCGAGGCTCGCGAGGCCGGAGCCGATCTCGCCCGGCGCGCGATCACGCTCCGCTCGCAAGCGCCCGCGCCTCGCGAGGGCGGCCGCCGGGCGCTCGTCCGGACGCCAGACGGCGATGCCCTCGTCGGCGCGCAGGACGGCCATCCTCTCCTCCGGCCGCCAGGCGGCCTCGCCCTCGTGAGCGCCGGCGAGACGACCGTGACGGTGCGCGGCCGGGGCCTCGGCGGGCGCAACCAGGAGTTCGTCCTCGCCGCGGCTGTCGCGCTGGAGGGCCACCCGGGGATCGCGATCGCCTCCCTCGGAACCGACGGCATCGACGGGCCGACCGACGCGGCCGGAGCGATGGCCACGTCCACCAGCGCGTCCCGCGCACGCTCTCTCGGTCTCGACCCGGCCGCGCTGCTCGCGGAAAACGACTCCCATCGCTTCTTCGAGGCGTTGGGCGACCACCTGGAGACGGGGCCGACCGGGACGAACGTCATGGATCTCCAGATCGCCTTGATCTCCCCCCGCGATTCGCGCTGATGCCACCTGGGATGTCCCGCACCGCTCGCCGGCACAGATGCCGCGTAGGCTGGCGAGCGCGGTCTCCTGCTGCTATGCTGACCGTCGATTCGATTCCGGGGTCGTCCACGGCCCGGGGCGTTCGTCACTCGCCGCCGGAGGCGCCCGCCGATCGGATTCGCGGGCGCGGGGAGAGACACCGGAGGGTCATTGGGCAGAGCAGCTTTCTTCGCATGCGTCGCGGCCACGGCGTTCGTCGCTTCGTCGTTCGGCTCTCCAGCGGCGGACAAGGCCACCGTTCGCCCGCGGTCGGCGGCTTCCGGCACGGAGAGGCCGCAGCGCCCGCTCGACGGCCAGGCCCCAGCCGCGCGGGATTCGTCGGATCTCTTCCTTGCTCGCCCGATGCTCGGCCGCCCCACCGATCAGAGTGTCATCGTCCAGTTCATCCCCCACGCGCCCCTCGTCTACTACCTGGAGTACGGCGAAAACGAGGAATCCCCGGGCGGGCGCACGACTCCGCTCGGCCGGGCGCAGAGCGGCGAAGCGGTCGAAGTGCTGCTCGAGGGACTGAAACCGGACACCGAATACGCGTACCGCGTGCGATTCAGGCCCGCGGAGGCGGGAGCGGACGAAGCGTTCTCCGCGCTGCCGTCCGCCTCCTTCCACACGGCGCGCGGGGAGAGCTCGCCCTTCACCTTCTGCGTCACCGCCGATGAGCACCTGCACAACCGCGGCCGGTTCGCCGGCGGGCAGGGCATGCCGCTCATGCGCCTCGCGCTCGCCAACATCGCCGCGGACGATCCGGATTTCCTGATCTCGCTCGGGGATTTCGTCGGGGCAGAAAGCGCCGAAGGCGAGGCGGCGAGCGAGGGTGAGTGTCGGGAGCGATACCTCCTCATGCGCGCTCCCCTGGATCGCGTCTGCCACTCGATCCCCTTCTTTCTCGCTCTTGGGAATCACGAAGGCGAGCAGGGCTGGCGCCTCGACGGCACGGCCGAAAACCTCGCCGTCCGCGCCGCTCGCGCACGGTTGGAGGTGCTGCCGTGTCCGCTCCCCGGCCCCTTCTACCGCGGCGACGACCAGGAATACGAATTCGTCGGCCGGCGAGGAGCGGCCTACGCCTTCCACTGGGGCGACGCGCTGTTCGTCGTGCTCGACCCCTACTGGAACACGACGCGCAAGCCGCACGACTTCGGCAGCGGGCCGGCGAGCGGCGACGGCTGGGACTGGACGCTGGGCAAGCGCCAGTACGACTGGCTCGCGAACGTGCTGGACGAGACATCCGCCCGGTGGAAGTTCGTCTTCAGCCACCAGATGACGGGAGGTACGGACCTCTACGGCCGCGGGGGGATCGAGGCGGCGAAGTACCACGTCGCCGGCCTGCCGAGCTTCGAATGGGGCGGCGAAGATGCGCGGGGCAGGAACGTCTTCGCCGAGAGGCGGCCCGAGTGGGATCACGGCCCCGTCCACGATCTCCTCGCTCGCCACGGCGTCACCATCTTCTTCCACGGTCACGATCACTGCTTCGTGCGCCAGGAACTGGACGGCGTCGTCTACCAGGAGTGCCCGAGCCCCGCGATCCCGCTTCTCGACAAGAACGACAGCCTGCATCGCTTCCACGAGCGGGCCGGCTACGTCCAGGGGGTCTCGATCGGGGGCAACGGACACTTGCGGATATCCGTGGCACCCGAGGCGGTCGAAGTTGAATTCGTCCGCTGCTCCAGCGATCCGGCGCGCAACGGGCAAGTCGTCCAGCGCTACGCGATCCCCGGCGCACCCCGGTAGGCGCGTCCCCGCGGGCCTCCGCGATCCGTGCCTCGCCCGCGCGGATCCATCCCCGCCCGCGCGCCACGCGGCGGGGGCGCGGGTGGAACCGCACCGCACCGACCTTGGTTGACCGCATTTCGATCCGGGGCTAGCATGCGCGCTCGGTTCCCGCAGCCTGCCGCACGCGGGTCCGTCGACCAGGGAGGAAGACATGTCGCATCAGAGTCGCGCACGCGGGCTCACCGTCCTGCTTCTCGTCGCGTTCACGCTATTCGCCGGGGTCCGTGCCGCCGCCGAATCGCTGCACGTCTCGCCGATCCGCGGCGCCTCGGCGATCCTGATCGAACCTACGACCGGGCAGGTGCTCCACGAGCAGAACCCGGACCTCCCCCGCTCGCCGGCCAGCATCGCCAAGCTCATGCTGGAGCTGATCGTCGTCGAACGGTTGCAGAGCGGCGAGCTGCGCCTCGACGAGCCCGTGCGCGTGTCGGGCACGGCGAGCCGCATCGGCGGCTCGCAGGCCTATCTCGCGCAAGACGAGGTCTTCATGCTCGAAGACCTGATGAAAGCGATCGTGATCGCCTCGGCCAACGACGCGTGTGCCGCGATTGCCGAGCACATCGCCGGCTCGTGCGACGGCTTTGTCGACCTGATGAACCTGCGCGCCCGCCAACTCGGGCTCGAGAACACGTACTACCGGAACGTCCACGGGCTCGACGACGAGCCGGGCGCCGGGAACCTGACGACGGCGCGCGACATCTCCACGATCGCCCGCCGGCTGGTCGCGCTGCCCCACGTCCTCGAGTGGTCGCAGATCAGCGAGGCCCCCTTTCGCAACGGAACCTTCATTCTCCGCAACACCAACAAGCTCCTCGGCCGCTTTCCGGGGATGGACGGGCTGAAGACGGGCTATACGCGCAAGGCCGGCTGGTGCCTCTGCGCGACCGCGGAGCGCAACGGCCTGCGCCTCGTCTCGGTCGTCATGGGCGCGGATTCCGAGAAGCTGCGCTTCGCCGAATCCGCCCGCCTGCTCGGCTCGGGCTTCGCGCAGCTCCGGCGCGAGGTGATCGCCGAGGCGGGCACTCCGTTCGGCGCCCCGGTCCGCGTTTCCGGCGGGCACCCGGAATCGGTCCAGGCCCGTCCGGCCGAGACCCTGGCCGTGGTCCTCACGCGCGGCGTTCAGGCGCCCGACGTGAAGCTCATCCCGCGCGCCGCGCTCCGCGCGCCGCTCGCGGCCGGCGATACGGTGGGCGTGTACGAGGTCGTGACCGGAACCGGCGAACCGGTGCGGGTCGCGGCCGTCGCCGCGGTGGCCGTCAAACGGGCGAGCATCTTCCAGCGGTTTGCGGGCATGCTGCGTCCGAAGCGCGACTGATCCCCCCACGCACGACTTCGTGACCGGCCCCCGGGCCCGGGCTACTCCTCGGCTCTCCCCGCGCGCGCGCGCAGGCGGTAGCCGATGCCCGGGACGGTGACGAGGTATTCGGGCTCAGCGGGGTCGCGCTCGATCTTCTGGCGCAGGCGATGGACGAGCTGCTTCAGCAACTGCCGGTCGCCGAGGCCGCGGTAGCCCCAGACGTGGCCGGTCAGGCGCTCGACGGGAAGGGCGTGGCCTTCGTTGGCCAGAAGCAGCTGCAGCAGGCGGAACTCGAGGCGCGTGAGACGGATCGGCACGCTGCCCAGCACGCAGACCGCCTGGCCTTCGGGATCGAGAAGGAAATCGCCCGCGGAAATCGTAGCGGGCTTCTCGACCCCCGAGCGGCGCAGGAGCGCGCGGACGCGGGCGAGCAGCGTGCGCGGACTGAAGGGCTTCGTCAGGTAGTCGTCGGCGCCGAGATCCAACGCGCGCACCTGGTCCTCTTCGCTGGCGCGCACGGTCAGCATCATGACCGGCACGCGGCTGCCCCCCGCCCGCACGCTCTTCAGCACCTCCAGGCCGCTCATCGCGGGCAGGTTGTAATCGAGGATGATCAGATCGGGTCCCTCGCGCTCGAACGCCTTCAGCGCGGCGGGCCCGTCGGGCGCCTCGATGACGACATAGCCCGTCTGGCGCAACGCAAAGGAAACGAGCCCGAGGAGCTCCAGATCGTCGTCGACGAGGAGGATCTTCATGACGCCCGACCACCCGCGTCCGCGCGCGTTCCCGCTCCCGCCGCGCGGGAGCGCACCGGCCCCGGGATCCGCCGGCGCAACGTGGACCGCATCACGACACGCGCTCCTGTCGCGAGAGGATCACGCGCATGCGCGTGCCATGGCTGTTGCTCTCGGTCGCCACGCGCCCGCCGTGACGATCGACGATCGACTTCACGATGAAGAGGCCGAGGCCCATGCCGCCCGCCTCCGGCTCGCCGTCGCGCGAGCGGGTGAAGCGCTGGAAGATCTCCTCGCCCATCCCCGGCGGCAGACCGGGGCCCTGATCGGCCACCCACAACTCGACCTCGGCCTCGCTCAAGCGCCCGCCGATCGTGATCTCGCTTCCCGCGGGAGCGAACTTGTTGGCGTTCGCGAGCAGGTTCACGAACACTTGCACGAGCCGCGGCCCATCACCGGTGATCGTCGGCAGCGGATGGGGCAGGTGCACCTGGAGCGTCTGCTCGCGCTGCTCGAGGAGCGGCGCCATGAGCTCGATCGCCTCCTCGACCACCTCGTCCAGCGCGACCGGCTGGCGTCGCAGGGTCTCCTCGCCCGCCTCGATGCGCGTGCTCTCGAGGAGGTTGTCGACGAGCCGCGTCAGGCGCACGGTTCCGCGCTGCGCCGAGCAGACGAGCTCGCGAAGCGCGTCCCGGTCGAGGTCGTCCAGCCGGTCGAGGAGGAGCTCCAGGGAGGCGAGCTGGGCGGAGAGTGGCGTGCGGAACTCGTGCGAGATGTTGGCCAGCACGCTGTCGCGCAACCGGCGCGACGTCTCGATCTCGGTCTCGTCGCGGATCACCTGGAACTGGTGGACCGCCCCGTTCTCGCCCGCGGGCCCGGCCGGCGAGCTCGTGATCACGACCGTCCTGCGCCGGCCCCCGGGCAGCTGCAGGTCTTCGATCGCCCGCGCGCTCCCGCGGAAACGCGCATGCACGATGGGACAGCTCTCCTCGCACGGCCGCTTCCCGCCCGGGCCGCGAGGATTGAGGACGTCTCCGCAGAAACGACCGATCGCATCTTCCGGCCGAATGCCGAGCAGCGCCGCGGCCTGCGGGTTCAGATAGCGGATCCGCCGCGCGCGGCCGACCGCGAAGACGCCCTCGACGATCCCCGTGAGCACCGCTTCGGCCTCGGCCTGCCGGCGGCGCAGCTCGCTCGTCAAGGCGAGCATGCGCCCGCGCATCTCGTCCATCGCTCCCGCGAGCGTGCCGATCTCCATTCCGCTCCCGGGCACGACGGGTGAGGTGAGATCGCCGCTTCCGATGCGGAGCGCCGCGCGGGTCAACTCCTCGACCGGCCGGGCGATGTCGCGCGCGAGGATCGAGCCCAGGACCGCGGCCAGGATGGCGGCCACGCAGGCGAGCGCGATCAGGATGCGGGCGAATCTCCCGAGCGAAGGCGCGGCGAGTTCGGCCGGCAGCCGCGCCTCGACGATCCCGGCGGGCGCGCCGCTTCCATCGACGATCGGCGCCGCACCGGCGAAGACGTCCGGATGCGAGGATCTGGCCGAAACGCCCTTCTCGCCCGCGAGCGCGCGGAAGCCGATCTCGGCGACCGGTCCGGCACCGTGGCTCTCGATCCGTGCGCGCGCGTAGATCGCGACCGGCAAGCCGACCGCCCTTTCGATCTCCGCCGTGCCATCCGCATCGAGCGGGAGGCTGACGAGGACGCGGCCGCCCGCGACGCCGGGTACTGCGGCGCTCGCCACGAGGAGAACGGATGAGGCCCGCCCTTCGACCAGCCGCCAGCAGCCTTCAGGCCCGGGCGCGCAGCCGGCCGTGCTCTGGGCGACGCGTTCCCAGTCCGCGGGCCGGCCCACGGTGGCGGGAAGACGGTTCTCGGCGGTCACCAGGCAGCCGCCCAACCCGCCGGTCTGGAGGAAGCTCTCCAGGAAGTCGAGCAGGGCCGCCTGATCGCCCCGGCCCAGCAGGCGCGCGAGCGTCGGTCGCTCGGACAGGAGCAGCGCCGAACGGAGCAGGCGCTGCCCGCTCTGCTCGACCGCGGACGCGCCGCTCAGCGCGGCCGTCCGCACCTGCACGAGAGCCTGCTCGTCGGCGAGGTGCCGGAGCAGCGCGAATCCGCCGATCCCGACCACGGCCACGGCGATGACCACCGTCGTCAGGTGGAAGACGATCAGAGACGACCTGAGACTGAACCGCGGCATCGAACTCCCCGTGGCCCCCTTCCGGGAGCCGGGTCATGGTTCACAAACCGGATCAGTATACGCCGTCGCGGGCGCCCGGCAACCTGCACCCGCCGCCCTCCCCGCGGAGGCTTCCCAACGGGTCCCCGGGCTTCCGCTCGCCCTTCCTCCAGGCGCGGCGGCCGCCCGCTCCCACCCTGCGGCCTGCGCCCGGCCGGGCCGCGGCGTCCGCCAGAGGGTCGGCGTCCCGGCCGGGACGGACGTCTCGAACGGCCCGCCGGTCAGGAATGCCCGCCGCCCGACACTTTCCACTCGATCGCGCTCTTCAGGACGAGCGTCACCAGAGCGAGCAGGGTGAGCAGCGAGGCGACCGCGAACGAGGCGGCGAAGTGATACTCGTTGTAGAGCATCTCGACGTGCAAGGGCACGGTCGTCGTCGAGCCGCGAATGTGGCCGGAGACGACCGAGACGGCGCCGAATTCTCCGACCGCGCGCGCGACGCAGAGGATCACGCCGTAGAAGATGCCCCAGCGGATCTTGGGCAGGCTGATCCTCAAGAAGACCTGCATCCCGCTCGCTCCCAGCGTGACCGCCGCCTCCTCCTCCTCGACTCCCTGCGCCCGCATGAGCGGGATCAACTCGCGCGCGACGAGCGGCGAGACGACGAACGCGGTCGCGAGCACGATTCCCGGGAGGGCGAAGATGATCTTCACACCGTGCGCCTGCAGCCAGGGGCCGAGGAGACCCTGGGCGCCGAAGAGCAGCACGAAGAGCATGCCCGAGATGACCGGCGAGATGCTGAAGGGCAGATCGATCATCGTCAGCAGCAGGTTCTTCCCGCGGAACTCGAACTTCGCGATCGCCCAGGCCGCGGCGAGGCCGAAGAGGAGGGTGAGCGGCACGGTGATCGCCGCGGTGAGCAGGGTCAGGCGGATCGCGGCGAGGGCGAAGGGATCGCGGATCGCGGCCAGATAGACGCTCCAGCCCGCCTCGAAAGCCTTGACGAAGACGAGCAACAACGGCAGCAGCAGGAAGAGGGCGATGAACCCCAGGGCGACGGCGATCAGGAGCGCGCGAACGGGCCGCGACTCGTCGAGACACGCCGGGCGCGCCGGGGCCTTCGCCCGGCGCCGGAACGCCAGTCCGCGCAGAATCGCTCGCGCCCCGGCCGGGGCAGCGCTTGACGCCATCGCCCGCCTCTCACCCGGCTCGCGTGCGCACGCCGCCGCGCATCGCGAGCATGTTGATCAGGAGCAGGACCAGGAAGGAGACCGCCAGGAAGACGAGCGCGATCGCCGTCGCTCCGACGTAGTCGTATTCCTCCAGCTTGATCATGATGAGCAGCGGAGTGATCTCGGACCGGAGCGGCATGTTGCCGGCGATGAAGATCACCGAACCGTACTCGCCCAGCCCGCGCGCGAAGGCGAGCGTGAAGCCCGTGGCCGCGGCGGGCAGGATCTCAGGCACGATGAGGCGGAAGAAGGTCTGCAGGCGTCCCGCCCCCATGCTGGCGGCCGCCTCTTCGATCGCCGGCGGCAGATCGCGCAGGATCGGCTGCACGGTGCGGACGACGAAAGGCAGGCCGACGAAGGTGAGCGCGACGACGACGCCGAGCGGCGTGTAGGAGACGGGCACGCCGATCCGGGCGAGGAGACTTCCCACCCAGCCGTTGCTTGCATAGACCGTCGTGAGCGCGATGCCGGCGACCGCGGTCGGCAGCGCGAAGGGCAGATCGACCAGTCCGTCGATCAGGCGCCGGCCGGGGAAGCGATAGCGTTCGAGCACCCAGGCGAGGAGAAAGCCGAACACGCCGTTCAGGCAGGCGCCCACGAATGCGGCGGTGAAGCTCAAGCGAAACGCGGCGAGGGCGCGCGGCGAGAGCACCGTACGGACGAAATGCTCCGGCGTGATCGTCGCGGCCTTGAGCAGCAGGGCCGCGAGCGGGATGAGCACGATCAGGCCCAGGTACGCGAGGGCGAAGCCCAGCGCGAGGCCGAAGCCCGGCAGCACTCCCCGTCCGCCTCTCGCCACCCGGATGCCTCCCTGATCCAGCCTCGGCCCGCGTCGCCGCGCTTCCGCGCGTTCGGTCCCCGCCCGCTGCGCCGCCCCCGGCCCGGGCCCGGGACGGCCGGCTACTTCTGCTGATAGATCTGGTCGAAGACCGCGCCGTCGCTGAAGTGGGCCGCTTGCGCGCGCGCCCACCCGCCGAAGAGCTCATCGATCGTGAAGAGCTCCACCTTGGGGAACTGCCCGGCGAACCGCTCGGCGACCTGGGCCAGCTGCGGCCGGTAGTAGTGCCGGGCCGCGATCTCCTGGCCCGTGGGGGAATAGAGGTACTCCAGGTAGGCGGTCGCGATCGCGCGCGTGCCCTTCCGCTCGACCACGCGGTCGACGACGGTGACGGGAGGCTCGGCCAGGATCGAGAGCGAGGGGACGACGATCTCGAACTTGCCGGGGTGCATGACGTTCGTGACCAACAGCGCCTCGTTCTCCCAGGCGATCAGCACGTCGCCGATCTCGCGCTCGACGAACGTGATCGTCGAACCGCGGGCACCGGTATCGAGCACCGTGACGTTGCGGAAGATGCGCGTGACGAGATCGCGCGCCCGCGCCTCGCTGTTCTCGTAGCGGCGCAGCGCGTAGCCCCAGGCGGCGAGATAGTTCCACCGCGCCCCGCCCGAGGTCTTGGGATTCGGGGTCACGATCGAGATCCCGTCGCGGGCGAGGTCGTCCCAGTCCTTGATGCCCTTGGGATTGCCCTTGCGCACGAGGAAGACGATCGTCGATGTGTAGGGCGAGCTGTTGTGCGGCAGCCGGCCCTGCCAATCAGCGGCGATCAATCCGCGCGAGGCGATGACGTCGATGTCGTAGGCGAGCGCGAGGGTGACGACGTCGGCCTCGAGCCCGTCCATCACCGCGCGCGCCTGTTTGCCCGCCCCACCGTGCGACTGCTGGATCATGGCCTCCTGCCCCGTGCTGTCCTTCCAGAAGCGGACGAAGGCCTCGTTGAAGTCCTGGTACAGCTCGCGGGTGGGATCGTAGGAGACGTTGAGGAGGGTCACCCCCTTGGCGCCCGCCGGCGCGGGCGAGAAGATCCCGGCGAGGACTGCGATCGCCATCGCGACCACAACGAACCATGCGCGTTCAGGCATGCGTACGAGCTTCATGATTCCTCCTTTGCGGCTCCCCCGCGGTCGTTCGCTCGGCAACTGGACTCCCTTCGGCGGGCTTCGGCGGACGGGCAGCTCCCGGCGCCCCGCCCGGAATCGCCTCCTGGTCGAGCAGGCTCACGTCGGCGCGGACGATCAGAACCGGCAGCCCGCGCAGTTCACCGATCAGGCCGCCGACCACGCCACCGAGCGCGATCCGTCCGTTCGCATCGGGCAGTGGAGCGCCGATGACGAGCATGTCGTAGCCGCCGTTGCGCACCTCCGCCAGGATGCGCTCGAGCGCGCGCCCGCGCTCGAGGCGCGTGTCTTCGGGCACGCCCAGCATGGCAAGCGTGCGCCCGGCGCCCGCGAGGAAGCGTTCGACGTGCTGCAGTCCGTCGACGGCATCCTCCTCGCCCACCACCGAGAGCACGGTCGCCGTGGCGCCGAAGTGGCGGACCAGACGTCCCGCGAAGAGGACGTCGTGCTTGCCGATCTCTCCCGCCGACGCGCAGATGAGCACCTTCTGCGGCACGGCGCGCAGCGGCGGCAGCAGCAGCAGCGGCTGCTCCTGGCACTCGAGCAGCGCTTCCGTGGCCGCCACCGGGTTCTCCTCGGGCCAGGCATGCATCACGAGGTCGTAGGGGTGGCGATGGGTTTCGCGCGCGAGCGCTTCGTGCGGCGCGCCCGGGCAGCAGCGCAGCTCGAGCGTCGCCGGCCCGCTGCCGATCTTCTCGCGCATCAGTTCGAGATGCGCGTTGGATCCCGCCTCATCGCCCATCATCGCCGCGACCGTCACGCGCGCATGCGCCAGCCGGGCGATCCGCCCGCCCAGCTCCACGGCCGCCACCGCCGGCGGCGAGCCGTCAGTCGCGAGCAGGAAGCTCATCCCCGGGTGGAGCAGGGCGTGAATGCGACGGATCCCCACCCAGGCGATATCCCCGGCCTCGAGGGGGAACTGCCGCGCCTGATGCTGCGAACGGATCGCTTCCACGAAGACGTGATCGGCCCCGAAGGGGACGGGCGGCGAGATCGTGCGCACTCCCGCAAGCGGCGGCAGGCGCAGCCGGATCTTCTGGATCGAACCCGAGAAACCCGCCTCGTCGACGGTCGCCTTGCCGAGCAGCGGCCAGCGCAGCGCCTCGCGCGAGTCCTTGATCGCCACGTCCTCGGGGCGGAAGAGCACCTGCACGCGCCGCTCGCCGCCGCTCGCCTGGACGTGGCTGTCGAGCGGAAAGGCGACCGGCCCGAGCAACACGCTGCTCGGCGTGCACTCGCCCACCATCAGGTTCGCCCGTCCGAGGAAGGTCGCGGCGAACTCGGTTTCCGGGCGCATGTAGAGTTCCATCGGCGGACCGACCTCGAGCAGGCGCCCGTAGTTCATGACGCCCATGCGATCGGCCAGCTCGAAGCCTTCTTCCTGGTCGTGGGTGACGAAGATCGTCGTCACCCCGAGTTCATTCTGGATCCGGCGCAGGAACCGGCGCAGCTCGGCGCGGATCTTCGCGTCGAGCGCGCCGAAGGGCTCGTCGAGGAGCAGTACGGCGGGGCGGTGCGCGAGGGCCCGGGCGAGCGCGACCCGCTGCTGCTGCCCTCCGGAGAGCTGGTGCGGCAGGCGTCTCTCGAGACCGACCAGCCCGATCAGCTCGAGCAACTCGTCGCAGCGCCGCCGCCTCTCGGCCGCCTTCACCTTGCGGATCCGCATGGGGAACTCGATGTTGGCGGCAACCGACATGTGCCGGAAGAGCGCGTAGTGCTGGAAGACGAACCCGACGTCCCTCCGCTGGGAGGCGACCCGCGTGACGTCGCGGCCATGGAGCGCGATGCGCCCCCCGTCGACGTCGAGCAGGCCAGCGATCATGCGCAGCACGGTGCTCTTGCCGCTCCCGCTCGGACCGAGGAGCACGAAGAGCTCCCCGTCGCGCACTTCGAGCGAGACGTCGTTCACGACGGCGTGCTCGTCGAAGCTCTTCATCAAGTGCTCGAGGACGATCGACATGCGAAATCCCCGACTCGCCCCCGGTCGCGACCCGTCCGGAATCCCATCCGGCCGCGCTCCGACCGGCCGCCCAGAGCCCCTCTCGATCCGCGAAGCCTCTCGATGTCCCTATTATCGGCTTCGCAGGTAACGATGTCGGTCGAATCCCGGTGACATTTTGGCGGCCTTCTGGAACCGGGCCGCCCCTAGGGGGTCGCGGGCAACCGATTGCCCAAGCGGCTCTTGACCTCCGGCCGCCGATCGCTTCTCCTATCCCGGACGTTCGATTTCACCGGACGGCCGGACGACGAGGACGAGGCGCCTCCTGGCGCGCGACCGCGCTCGGAAACGCGAGATCCTCGCCGGCCCACAGGGAGGAGTCCCCGATGTTCTCTCTCCGCTCGCGTGGTCGTCTTCGCATCTCTGCCTTGTCGCTCGTCGCCGTCGTCTCCCTCTTCGCCTGCGCCGCGGCCTGCGCCGCCCAGGCCAGCCTCACCGGCCACTGGACGGGCGCGATCGAGCTGCCCGGGAAGAAGCTCGAGCTGGACGTCGATTTCGCCGGCGCTCCCGGCGCCTGGACGGGCGACATCAGCATCCCTCTCCAGGGCGTGCGCGATCTCGCCCTCGCGGAGGTGCGCCTCGACGGCTCCGCGGTCGCGTTCAAGATCCCGGGCATTCCCGGCGACCCCACCTTCACGGGCACGCTCTCCGAGGACCTGACCGAGATCGCCGGCAGCTTCACGCAGGGCGGACAGACGTTCCCCTTCTCGCTCACGAACGGCCAGAGCCCGGCCGCCGCCGCGCGCGCGGCCCTCGAAGGCTTCGATGCCGTCGTGGCGCAAGGGCTCGCCGACCTCGAGGTCCCGGGGGTGGCGGTGGCGATCCTGGCCGGCGGAGAGCCGGTGCTGATGAAGGGCTACGGCCTGCGCGACGTCGAGGGCAACCTCCCGATCACCGAGAAGACGATCTTCGCGATCGGCTCCTCGACCAAAGCCTTCACCGCCTTCGTGCTCGGCACGCTGGTCGACGAAGGCCTGCTCGCCTGGGACGAACCGCTGCTCGAGGCTCTCCCCGACTTCCGGCTCAAGGACAAGGACATCGAGCGTCACCTCACCGCGCGCGACCTCGTCACCCACCGCTGCGGCCTGCCGCGCCACGATCTCGTCTGGTACAACAACACCGAGCTCAGCCGCCGGGAGCTGGTCGCGCGAATGGCCTACCTCGACGCGAACAAGGACCTGCGCGAGACCTGGCAGTACAACAATCTCGCCTTCCTCACGGCCGGCTACCTGGCCGAAGTCCTGACCGGGAAGAGCTGGGAAGACTGCGTCCGCGAGCGCATCTTCTCGCCGCTCGGCTGGACCGCGTCGAACTTCTCGGTCGCGGAATCGCGGCTGGCCGAGGACTTCGCCCTGGGATACGAGGAGCGCGACGGGCAGGTCGCGCACGTGCCCTTCCGCCCGATCACGAACATGGGCCCCGCCGGATCGATCAACTCGAACATCGAGGAGATGAGCCGCTGGGTCGCGGTCCAACTCGCCCGGGGATCCTTCAAAGGGACCTCGCTCATCGGCGCGGCGACGCTCGCCGAGCTGCACACCCCGCAGATGGTGATCGCCTCCCCGCCGCATCCCGAGACCCCCGAGCTCCCGGCGGTCTCCTACGCGATGGGCTGGTTCGTGCAGCCCTACCGCGGCCACTACCGCCTGCACCACGGCGGCAACATCGACGGCTTCAGCGCCTTCGTCTCGTTCCTGCCGCAGGACGACCTCGGCTTCGTCATCCTCGCGAACAAGGGCGCGAGCGCGTTGCCGGTGCTGCTCGAGCGGGTCGCCCTCGACCGCATCCTCGGCCTGGAGGGCCGCGACTGGATCGCCGAGGCGCGCACGAAGAAAGACCTGGGAGAGGCGGCGCAGGAGGAAGCGGAAAAGAAAGCCGATCTCGTGCGCGTCAAGGGGACCAAGCCTTCGCATGCGCTGGCGGACTACGCCGGCGACTACGAGCACCCGGGCTACGGCCTCCTGCGCGTCGAGCTGCACGGCAAGCAGCTCGGGATCGTCTTCAACCACATCGCCAATCCCCTCGAGCACTGGCACTACGACGTCTTCAACTGCGTCAAGGGCGCGGAGGACCCGATCTTCGAGGAGACGAAGCTCCAGTTCCTGAGCGATGTGAAGGGACGGATCGCTGGCGTCCGCGTGGCACTCGAGCCGTTGGCGGACGAAATCATCTTCGCGCGAAAGCCCGATGCGCGGCTCTTCGACCCCGCGTTCCTCGCGACCCTCGCCGGCTCCTACGAGCTGATCGACCAGACGGTGCGGGTCGAGTTGAAGGGCAACGCGCTCGTCGCCGTGGTGCCCGGGCAGCCGCCCTACGATCTCGTTCCGGAGCGGGGAACCGACTTCCAGCTGAAGGGCTTGACGGGCTACAGCGTCACCTTCGTGCTCGGGCCGGAGAGCGAGGTCGCAGAGGTGCGCATCAACCAGCCGAACGGCGTCTTCACCGCGAAGCGGGTCGCGAGCTGAGCGGAAGAGGCATCCGCGCGCCGAGCCGCGACCGCACGGCAGGCGGGAGGCGCGGCGAAAGCCGGCCCGCCGATCGGGGCCCCTTGGTCTCGGGGCTTCCCCGATGCGGGCACGGGGAACGCCTCCGACTCCCGTTTCCTGACGAGGCCGATACCCGGTCTTTCGCCCCCGC
>Ga0316622_100000214_pt1 | contig 31047 bp, 25 predicted proteins | sample OWC_Aug_OW2_C1_D_FD_207646 | JGI IMG/M metagenome (GOLD analysis project Ga0316622, IMG submission 207646) | Wetland soil microbial communities from Old Woman Creek delta, Ohio, United States - OWC_Aug_OW2_C1_D5_C | ecosystem: Environmental > Terrestrial > Soil > Wetlands | place: USA: Ohio... | reverse complement strand
TCGAATCTAAGACTTCACCCAGAAGTAAACGCATCTCACGGGTCATCTCGAGACCAAGAAGTAAACCCCTCAATTCACGCTCGGTGGTACTTTGGTCCTGCAGTTGTCGGACGGAAATCAAAAATAGTTGCTGTCCCCAATTGTCTCCCGGATGTCACCGCTCAGGCAGCACGAGCTGAGTTCTGTATGGAAACTGAACAACAATCCCGTGACCCCTGCCTTGGACTCCAGCAGCCTCTTTGGGCTGCCTAAAAGCATAACTGCATGCCTGACCCCGTTCTCTGCCCTTGCAGCCGAAATGCAACTATAAGGTGACCTTTGCGGCGGAGTCCCTATGCCGAAGCGAGGCCATATCTTACACTGCCCGTCAGGCCGAGTTGCACCAGATGCAGACGTAAAGACTTAAGCGGGATGAATCAGGGAGGACACTTCCCGCAGACCGACGTGAAGAGCGCCGTCGAGAGGTACCGGTCCCCCCTGTCGGGGAATATGACGACGATGACCCCTTCCTTCATCTCGCTCGATTTCCTGAGGGCCACGCACATGGCTGCGCCGCTCGACATGCCCACAAAGATCCCTTCTTTCACCGCCAGCATCCTCGTGATATCGAAGGACTCCTCATCGTTCACCACATGTCGTTCATCGAGAACTGAGGGATCGAAAATCTTCGGGACGATGGACTCGGACATGTTCTTGAGCCCCTGAATCCTGTGCCCCTTGACAGGCTCCACGCCGATGACGACGACCTGACTGTTGAGTTCCTTCAACCTCTTCCCGGCACCCATCAGGGTACCTGTGGTCCCCATTCCGGCGACAAAGTGGGTCACTTCTCCGCGGGTCTGCTCATGGATCTCGCCGCCCGTGGTCTCGTAGTGGGCGAGTATGTTGGCCGGGTTATCAAACTGGTTCGGCATATAGTACTTCCCGGGTTCTTCCGAATAGATCTGGTGGGCGAGCCGGATGGCGCCGTCCGTCCCTTCGGGAGCGGGGCTCAGGATCAACTCAGCGCCGAAAGCTTCGAGGACCCTCCTCCGCTCAACACTCACGCAAGCCGGCATCGTCAGCTTCACCCGATACCTTTTTGCGGTTGCGACCATGGCGAGGCCGATACCTGTGTTTCCGGAAGTGGCCTCGAGGATGATCTTGTCCCGCGTGAGCCGGCCCTCCCGTTCAGCCTGCTCGATCATATATAATGCCACCCTGTCCTTAATCGATCCGCCCGGATTGTTTCCCTCGAGTTTCGCATAGACCCTCACCTTTGGATTCGGGTTTATGCTGTCTATCTTTGCCAGAGGCGTATTCCCTATGCATTTCAATATGCTCATTAGTTCATTATAGATGGCCCCCTTCCGGGTGGTCAAGCCGCGCTCCCGGACGTATCGCAGACGTCGCACTCTCGCAATAACTCGGCCCGCGGCAGAGACCGCAGGGTGTCTACTTTCCCTTCCCCTCAAGAGACCTCTCCTTCTCTTCCCCTTGGCAGGTGGGGGATGGGTGTGGTAAGACGCGTGGCAAACGACGGGGAATCACGGGCTGAACGATTCCCTCCTTCGCCGGGCTGCACTTTATCGCTCCACGGAAGGCCGATGACCGGCCCGTCAAAGGGGACAGGAACGTCAATGATGGTGCTATAATTAAAAATTCAGGTCATTTTGATTAAAGAGCGGAGAGGAAGGCTTCGTGGAGCAGGTTAAGGTGGGGAGCGTCACTGTCGGCGGGGAGAGCCCAGTCATCATTGCAGGCCCCTGCGTGGTCGAGACTGAAGAGGTGACCATCAAGACGGCTGTCAGGGTGCATGCAATATGCGCGTCCCTTGGCCTCCCCTTTGTCTTTAAGTGCTCCTACGACAAGGCAAACCGCACATCCCTGAGTTCCTACCGGGGACCCGGCCTTGAGAAGGGGCTTGTCATTCTGGAGAAGGTTAAGTCGAGACTGGGCGTCCCTCTCCTCTCGGATGTCCATTCCATACAGGAGACGGCCGCCGCATCGGAAATCCTCGACATTCTTCAAATACCGGCTTTTCTCTGCAGACAGACCGATTTGATTCTCGCGGCCTCGGAGACGGGGAAGGCGGTGAATGTCAAGAAAGGGCAGTTCCTCGCTCCCTGGGATGTGAAGAACATCATCGAGAAGTTCACCTCAACGGGCAACAGGAGGCTTCTCATCACTGAAAGGGGGACCTCCTTCGGGTACAACAACCTTGTCGTCGATTTCCGGGCCCTGCCGATCATGCGGTCCTTCGGCTATCCGGTGATATTCGACGTGACCCACAGCCTCCAACTGCCCGGCGGGCATGGCGCCTCTTCCGGAGGCCAGCGGGAATTTGCGGGTCCCCTGGCCCGTGCCGCCGCAGCCGTGGGGGTTGAGGGACTCTTCCTGGAGGTCCACCCCGACCCCGGCCGCGCCCTCTGCGACGGACCCAATATGATCGCTCTTGAAGACCTCGAACCTCTGCTCAGGACCGTAAAGTCTGTCTGGGCTGCCGCCCGAGGTGCGGAGGTCCGCCAGTGACCATGAAGCCCGAAGGAATCGTCGATGTCGCCAAGAATGTCCTGAAGACGGAGGCCGAGGCCGTCCTCAGTCTGATCGCAAAGCTCAACAGCAACTTCGAGAGAGCCGTGGAGATCATGTACGCCAGCAAGGGAAGGATCGTCGTCACCGGCATGGGAAAGTCCGGACTAGTCGGCAAGAAGGTGGCCGCCACGCTGGCGTCGACGGGAACCCCCGCTTTCTTTCTGCATCCTGCCGAAGCAGGCCACGGCGACCTCGGCATGGTGACCTCAGAAGACGTCCTGCTGGCCATCTCGAACAGCGGCGAGACCGATGAGCTTCTCCAGCTCCTCCCCTATCTGAAGCGCTTCAATGTGAACATCATCTCCCTCACGGGCAATCCCTCTTCAACACTCTCAAGCGCCGCCGACGTCACACTCGACGTCTCCGTCGAGCAGGAGGCATGCCCCTTGGGCATCGTGCCTACCGCCTCGACGGCAGCCGCCATGGCCATGGGCGATGCCCTGGCCATGGCGCTCCTTGTGAGGAGGGGCCTGAAGCCCGAGCATTTTGCCCTCTTTCACCCCGGCGGGAGCCTTGGCAAGAAACTGCTGGTACGGGTCAGGGATCTCATGCATTCCGGGGACGCCCTGCCGGTAATCCCTCCTCATACGACCATGATGCGGGCCGTCATGGAGATATCCACCAAGAGGCTCGGCATGACGATCGTGGCGGGCGCCGACGACAAACTCCTCGGGGTCATCACCGACGGTGACCTGAGGAGGGGGATCGGAACGTGGGGCAAAGATTTCTTTGACATGCGTGCCGAGGAAGTGATGACCAGGAAACCCAAGATGATCGGCCAGGATGAGCTCGCGGCAAAGGCGCTCTCAATCATGGAGAGCAACTCCATCACGTCCCTCGTCGTCCCCGATGAAGACGGAAGGGTGAAGGGGATTATCCATATCCACGATATCCTGAAGCAGGGGATTGCGTAAGGAACGGAAGGCCCAGCGCCTGAGGAACCTCGTGACAAAGTACACACATGACATCACCGCCGCCGCTTCGCGGGTAAAGCTCCTCATACTGGACGTGGACGGCGTTCTCACGGACGGGAGTATCATCCTCGACAACGAGGGCAACGAGTTCAAATCTTTTAATGTCCGGGACGGACACGGCATCAAGATGCTGATACGCTCGGGCGTGAAGGTCGCCCTCATCACCGGCCGCCACTCGAAGGTCGTCGACAGAAGGGCCAGAGAGCTGGGAATCACCGAAGTTTACCAGCGCTGTTACATCAAGACCGTCGCCTATGAGCATTTGATCGACATGTTCGGTGTCCTTGACAGCGAAGTCGCCTACGTCGGCGACGATATCGTGGATCTCTCCATCCTCGTGAGGGCCGGGCTGCCCGTCGCCGTTGCCGATGCCGCAGAAGAGGCAAAGAACGCAGCGCGGCTCGTCACCGTCTGCCAGGGCGGCAGAGGTGCTGTCAGGGAGGTCTGCGACCTCATCCTGAAGGCCCAGGGCAAATGGGACTCGATCATCGATGAATACCATAACTCTTAACATCCCCACCATCCTTACCTTCAGCCGGATTGTCCTCATACCGTTCTTCGTCCTCATCACGCCGAGGAGCCCTTTTCTGGGGATCGCAATCTTCCTGATCGCTTCGCTCACGGATTTCCTCGACGGCTATCTCGCACGCCGTTCGGGACAGATCACGAAGTTCGGCATTCTCCTCGACCCCATCGCTGACAAGTTCCTCGTCATTTCGGCGCTGATCCTCCTGGTTGACATGGTCAAGCTCCCGGCATGGGTCGCCATCGTCGTCATTGTCCGGGAGTTCGTCGTCACCACCCTTCGCGTGGTGGCGCTCTCCAAGAGCATTGTCATGCCGGCCGAGGCGGCGGGCAAGCTCAAGACAGCCGCCCAGATGACCTCCATCATACTGCTCCTGATGCCGGGGGGAATCGGTGACCTCGACTTCTATGATGTGGGTCTGGTCCTCATGTACGTGTCAGTCGTGCTTGCCGTCGTTTCCGGCGTGAGGTACACGGTCTCCTTCTGGAGGCAGATCCAGTGATCTACGGCCTCTTCCTCCTGTCCTTCCTGATCGGCTCAATCCCGACAGGACTGCTCGTTGCGCGGAGCAGAGGCGTTGACCTCCGGTCGTCAGGGAGCGGCAACATCGGCGCCACGAATGTCCTGAGGACCATCGGCAAGACCGAAGCCGCGATCACTCTCATCGGCGATCTCGCGAAAGGGGCGGTTCCCGTCGTGCTGGCACGGGCGCTGCATTTCCCGCCTGAGCATGCCACGCTGATCGAGGGGATGGCCGGTCTTTCAGCGGTGCTGGGGCATAACTTCTCCCTGTTCCTGAAGTTCAGGGGCGGCAAGGGTGTCGCCACGAGCCTCGGCTCCCTCTTCGCCCTCACCCCGACTGTGGGGCTCTTCACTGTGACGCTCTGGCTCATGACCGTGAAATGGACACGTTACTCATCCCTGGGAGCGCTCGTTTCTTTCGGGCTCCTTCCCCTGAGCGTGTATCTCATCGATTACTCGAAAGAGAGAGTTCTCATCGCCCTTGGGTTGACCGCCCTGATCTTCCTTCGCCATGTTCCAAACATCAGACGCCTCGTGAGCGGGAGAGAACCGAAGATAGGACAGAAGGCATGAGCGCGAGGTGCGTCGTCCTGCTCAGCGGCGGAATTGATTCAGCCACCACCCTGGCAATCGCCCGGCACGAGGGGTACGACGTTCACGCCCTGAGCTTCAATTACGGTCAGCGACATGACCGGGAGGTCGAATCGGCGAAGGCGGTCGCGTCCGCCCTCGGCGTTGCGAGACACCTCGTCCTCAGGTGTGACCTGAGAGAGATCGGCGGTTCAGCCCTGACGGCCGCCATCGGTGTGCCGAAATCAAGGGGCCTCAGCGCCGGGCCTCCACGGCAAGACGGTTCGACGATCCCGGCAACCTATGTGCCGGCGCGAAACACGATCTTCCTTTCCCTCGGCCTCGCGTGGGCAGAGGTCCTGGAAGCGCCCGATATCTTCATCGGCGCGAACGCAGTTGACTACAGCGGCTATCCCGACTGCAGGCCTGAGTATCTGAAGGCCTTCCAAGCTATGGCGAACCTGGCAACGCGTGTCTCCGTTGAGGGGCGGCTCAGTTTCAGGATCCTGGCGCCGCTTTTGCATATGACAAAAGGGCAGATCATAAGGAAAGGGCTCGCCCTCGGCCTGGACTATTCGCTCACCTGGAGCTGCTACGACCCGCAGCGGATCAATGATGAATTATTGATCACACATGATCGGCCGGAAGAAGAAACCGCATACTTGTCACCCGCGGCTCGTCACTCCTTCGTACCTTGCGGGAGGTGCGACAGCTGCCTCTTCAGGGCAAAAGGTTTCATGGAGGCGGGAGTCCTTGATCCTTCAGGAACTCTGCGGATCGGTGAGCAAGAGTCATGAGGCTCAGCATCTTCGCTCGCCTGGCGCTCGGGTATCTTCTCATCTTCATCCTCGTGGTGGCGCTGGGTGTCTACGCCTTTCTCCAGTTGCGGCAGTTCAGCACCGGCACCAGGCTGGTCCTCTCTGTCGACAACGAGCTCAAGGAGTACGAAGAGCGCCTCACGGACTCGCTCTTTTCCCAGCTTCGGTACGAGCGCAAGTTCATGATTGTCAGGGACGAGGCCCTCTACGACCAGTTCGTTGCTGCCAGGGACACCTTTGTCACCAACATCGAGCACCTGAGCGCCCTCGCTGATTCGCCCCGCGAGAAAGAGGCCACCGAAAAGATCAGGGCCTTTTTCGACCGGTACCAGTCACTGGTCAGCGACGAAGGGCAGCTCGTCAGAAAGAGCGTTCCCTACGACCAGAAGGGTTACACCGAGGAGAAGGAGAATGCCGTCAACCGTATCACCGATGAACTGAGAAGGCTCAGGGCCTTCTCGGAGCAGGATACGTATGCTAAAATAAGACAGCTCGGCGATGCCGAGGCAGCCGCTTTGCAGGCGCTGATGGCCCTCGCGGCTGCCACGTTTCTCCTGGTGATCCTGATTTCCCTGTTTATAACCCGCGGCATCACAAGACCCATCTCAACACTCGTGGACAAGACGAAGGAGATCGCCGACGGCGTCTTCCAGTGCGATCTGGACCTCTCCTCACCCCCGGAGATCGGAAAGCTTGCGCAGGCTTTCAACAGCATGTGTGTCAGACTTCGATTGGTCGACAAAATGAAGACGGACTTCTTCTCAACCATGTCTCACGAACTGCGGACCCCCCTGACCTCCATCAAGGAGGGAACGAACCTGCTCATCGAGGGCGTTGGCGGCGGAGTCACCGAAAAGCAACAGAAGCTCCTGACCATCATCTCTGAGGAGAGCAACAGGCTGATCGAACTCGTCAACTCCTTGCTGGACCTGAGCAAGATGGAAGCGGGCATGATGAGCTTTCACAAAGTTCAGACCGACCTGGGAGGACTGATTGCGCGGGCCGCACGCGTCATGGAGCCCCTGGCCCTGGCCAAAAGCATCGGGATCACGCTTCAGGCCCCGTCGTCGCTGCCGTTGATTTCGGTCGACGGCGAGCGGGTTCTGCAGGTTCTCCGTAATCTTCTTGGCAACGCAATCAAGTTCACGCCTTACGGCGGAAAGGTGACCGTCTCGGCCTCCGCTGAGTCCGACTGCCTGAAGGTCACCGTGTCCGACACCGGGTCCGGGATACCGAAGGAAAGCCTCTCCACAATCTTTGAGAAGTTCCATCAGCTCACGGCGCCGAATGTCTCGCATTTCAAGGGCACCGGTCTCGGACTTGCCATTGTACGGCATATCATTACCGCTCACGGAGGAAAAGTATGGGCAGAGAGCGAACCCGGAAAGGGAAGCTCCTTCATTTTCTCACTGCCTCTCTCATAATTCTCCTGCTTACCGGCTGCGTCGGCACTCGCGAAGTGAAGGAGACGCCGAAGGAGGAACCAAAGGTCCCTGAGACCGTCATTGAAGTGGTGGTGGAAGAGGAGGAGCCCGAAGCAGTTCCGGAAAAAGCAAAAGAGGTCGAGGAGACGCCGGAGGAGCAGAAGAAGAGAGAGGAGGCCCTCAGGCAGGAGCGACGGGCCAAGCAGACAGGGGATTATCTTGCTTCAGCGAAAAAGCTCCTGGAGCAGGGAGATTTCGACGGTTCGCTGAAACGGAGCCAGCGAAGCCTCTCGCTCTCGGGCAAAACCCCGCCGGGAGATGAGGCTCTCTTCACAATGGCCCTCGTCTATGTGCACTACAAGAACCCGAAGAAGGACTATGCAAAGGCCATCAGCCTCTTTGAGCGCCTCCCGAGGGAGTACCCTGAGAGCCCCCTTGCCGACCAGGCCCGGACCTGGGTCGACGTCCTGCAGATTATCGAAAAGCTGAAGAAGGTGGACATCGACATTGAAGAAAAGAAGAAGGGCCTCGGCCGATAGGTAGAAACATGACCAGACCCGTGATCCTCGTCATCGACGACGACAAGAACCTTCTGGAGCTGCTCAAGATGCGGCTCGAGAATGCCGACTATGAGGTGGTGACAGCCTTCAGGGAGGAGGACGCACTCAAAGCGACGAGGGAACAGGCCCTCGACTTGGCCATCGTAGACCTGCAGCTCGTCAACACCGACGGCATCTCCCTCATGCAGGAACTCCATGCCATCAATCCCGACATGCCGGCTATCATCCTGACCGCCCACGGCACCATCGAAAGTGCAGTCGAGGCGATGCAAAAGGGCGCCTACAACTATCTGACCAAGCCTTTTCAGCCTGAGGAGCTCGTCTTCCAGATCGAGCGCGCCCTCGAAAACCGGCGGCTGACTTCCGAGATCAAGAGGCTCAGGGAGCTCGTCAAGGAGCGCTACGAGTTCTCCAACATCGTCGCCAGAAGCGACAAAATGCAGACCGTGCTTGAACAGGTCACACGGGTCTCACGAACTGACTCGACTGTGTACATCCACGGCGAGAGCGGCACAGGCAAGGAGCTCATCGCCAAGGCCATTCATCTCTCCTCGGACCGGAAAGAGCATCCCTTCGTGGCCATCAACTGCGCCGCTATTCCGGAAACTCTGCTCGAGAGCGAGCTCTTCGGTCACGAGAAGGGCTCATACACAGGAGCGGTCAAGAGGTCGAAGGGTCTCTTTGCCGAGGCGGACAAGGGCACAATCTTTCTGGACGAGATCGGCGATATGCCCATGTTGACCCAGGCGAAACTCCTCAGGGTCCTGCAGGAACGCCAGTTCTACCCGGTTGGCAGCCAGAAGCCGGTCGAAGTGGACGTCAGGGTCATCGTCGCCACGAACAAAGATCTCGAATCGGAGGTCAAGAAAGGCGGGTTCCGGGAGGACCTCTTTTACCGGATCCATGTGATACCCGTCTTTCTGCCGCCTCTCAGGGAGCGGAAGGAAGACATCTCGTACCTTGTCGACCACTTCCTGAACAAATGCAACCAGCAAATGAAGAAAGAGGTGAAGAACCTCACCCCCATGGCAATGCAAAAGCTGAGGCTTCACGACTGGCCGGGGAACGTGAGGGAACTCGAAAACGTCATCGAGTATGCCGTCGCGATGACACAACAGAGCACCATAACGGAAGACCTTATCCTGCAGACCCGGGACATCACGGTAAGCCCACTGCTGTCCCTCAAGGAGGCCCGGGACGACTTCGAACGGAGCTACCTCATCCGGATACTCGAATCGACGAAAGGCAATGTGAGCAAGGCGGCACAGCTCGCGGGAAAGTACCGGGCCGATTTCTACAATCTTCTCAAGAAATACAATCTCAAGCCCGAGATCTTCAAGAAGGACTGACCACTGCCCCCCTTCGCCGGGTTCTTCAAGGCCAAGGTAATGGCTCTCATCCGCCCGGCACGATGATTCCCTCCTCATTGAACCTGAGCGCCGCGAAGGCCCCAACCTGGCGACAGCCCTCGGCACGCTCGAGCGCACGCGGGCTTAGCCAGAGCTCCTCGAGGTGCAGGGTGTTGCGAATGCGTGCCGCGCAGACCGGCGCGTCGGGCGGCTGCTTGAGGCTGTCGAGGGCCCACTGGATTGCCTCCCGGTCATTTCCGGGGAAAGGTGGGCAGAAGGCGCGGTTCCAGAATCCCGTGGTCATGACGTTTGTCAGCGTCGATCTCCAGTCGATGGAGTGCACGAGCCTCCGTGTAGTGAAATCGGCAAGCCCTATACCATTTGCATTGCCCTCGGAGGCCGTTGAGAGACCGAGCGCCACGATACGCCTGATCCGCGGCCATACCGGCCCCTTGACATCCATGTCCTTCCATCGGCCCACCACGTTCGTGTCCATGCCGGTGCCGCTGTAGTTCTTGCCGATCTCATCGATTATGAGCAGGTCCAGTTCTTTGAGTGGCAGGCGAGGCAGGAGACCGGACGCGTACTCGAGCAGGACCCGCTCGCCCTCCTCTATCTCATGGGGCATGAGCATCTGGACACGCGCAGTCTCCTCGTAACTGTTCTCAACGATCGCCAGGCCGCCGATAATCGGGAGCCGGTCGAGGGCCAGACGGCCCATCTCGAGCACCGCCTTGTAAATGCCGGACGATCCCGACCGGTGCACCTCGGCCGCGCCGGGCACCTTGCCGAGACCGACGGCGAGCATCTTCATGAGCCCGCTCGCCAGGCTCTCCTGGAAGGCCGTGTGAGGCTTCAAACGGTTCACCGCGAGGATGCCCTCTGCCCGGGCAGCCTCGGCATCGACATGGAGCTTCCTCCCGTCCCCAATGGTCCCGACCTCAACTGCCTGCGCAGTCACCCTCATCGGCGCTCCCACGGACTCCTCGGTTATACCCAGATGTTTGAGGATCTCCCGCTGGCCTGACTCCGTGCCACCCCCGTGGCTTCCCATGGCGGACACGAGGAAGGGTTCCGCCCCCATGTCACGGAGGACTCTCGCCGCAGTCTTCAGAATGACGGCAATCCCGGTGATGCCCCTGCTCCCCGCCGTGATCGCCACCCGCATTCCCGGCCGCACAGAGGGAGAGAGGCGCCGCATCTCTGCGGCAGTTGCCGCCTCAACGTCCCTTATGCGCGGTCGCGGAAAGTTCTGGATGACCTGCGCAAGTCTGAGCCGTTCCACAAATCCTCCTTACTGGGTCAAAGCTGCCCGTATATGCACCCTGGTCCGCCTGCTTCGAGACCGTCTGTAGACTATGGGTTACCTAATCTGCATGAACTTCTCTTCCTCCAGAAGCTTCCTGACAAGCTCCTTCTGCTCCATGATGTATTTCGTGGTCTGGGCGCTGTTCATCGGATTGGGCACAAAGCCCCCCTCGACGAGCTTCGCCTGGACTTCCTTGCTCGTCACCACCTCATAAAAGATCCTGTCGAGCTTCGCCACCACGTCCTTCGGCATATCCTTGGGACCGAGGATGCCGCGATCTATGCGGGGATAGATCTTATACCCCAGCTCGGCAAACGTGGGCACCTCCGGGAGCTGACTCATCCTTGTCTCCGTGCCCACCGCGAGGGCAGTAACGCCGCTGCCCTTCATCTCGACGGCAGCCGGGGAGTTTGTGAAAGCCGCATCGACATGGCCGCCGAGAATCTGGGGCTTTACCTGGCCGGTTCCCTGGAGCGGGATGTAGTTGATCTTTATCCCCGCAACCTTCATGAAGTGGAGCACATTAAGATGGGGTCCTGAGAACTTGCCTACCGCTGCGACCGTGACCTTGCCGGGGTTTGCCTTGCAGTACTCCACGAACTCCTTGAGGGTCTTCGCGGGGAACCCTTGCTTCACGACGAGCGCCGCCGGCGTGTATTCGATCATGCTCAGGTAAGTGAAGTCCTCGGTGGCGTATTTGACGTCCTTCATCGTCAGCGGTTGCGTAATGACGTGGGGCGAGTTGAACCCGCCGAGCGTGTACCCGTCAGGCTTCGCCGCTGTGACGAAGGACCAGGCGAGCGCGCCACCTGCCGCAGGCTTGTAGTCGGGGATGAGGCGCACGCCCAGGGCCTTCTCAAGATAGGGTTGCATGATCCTAAACTCGATGTCGGACTCTCCGCCGGGGTTGAAGGCAATGACGTAAGAAATCTCCTTGGAGGGATAGGTCGGCGCGGCAGCCTGACCGATCCCGAAGAACAGTACTGTGATGAGTGTCAAGACGACTGTGACCAACCGTGCTGTGTTCATAACCTCTCCTTTCTTGCTGCTTTGTGCAATCGCATCAATCCGCCGGGGTCAGACCTCCTCGTCACCCAGCTTCTCTTTCATTTGTGCACGCCTTTTCTGTATACCCGGTACCATCGACGACGCAATCAGGAGCGTCGAGACGATGATGAAGATCGCCGAGATCGGCCGCGTCACGAACACCGAAGCATCTCCCTGGGACACCAGCAGGGCAAGGCGGAGGTTGTTCTCCATCATCGGGCCCAGCACCAGGGCAAGAATGAGCGGGGCCATCTCGAACCTGGCTTTTCGCATGAGATACCCGAGAACGCCGAAGCCGATCATGAGGCCGATCTCGACCTGGCTGAAGTTGAGGCTGTAGACCCCGATGAGGCAGAAGATGAGGATCAGGGGGAAGAGGATCGGGTAGGGAACCTTCAGCACCTTCACCCAGAGCGGTATGAGCGGGAGGTTGAGAACCAGCAGCATGATGTTTCCAAGGTACATGCTCACGATCGTTGCCCAGAACACGTCGGGGTATTTCGCGATAAAAGTGGGCCCCGGCTGCAACCCGTGGATCATGAAGGCCCCGAGGAGCACGGCGATGACGGAGTTCGCCGGTATGCCGAGGGTGAAGAGGGGGATCATCGCGCCGCTCGACGCCGCGTTGTTGGCCGCCTCGGGTCCGGCGACCCCGGCGATGTGGCCGGTGCCGAATTTCTCCGGCGTCTTGGACAGCTTCTTCTCCGTGGCATATGAGGCGTAGGTCGAGATGACCGGCGCGGGCCCCGGTAACACGCCGATGATGAAACCCATGACCGTGCCCCGAATTATCGGCCAAAAAGACTCCTTCCAATCCTGGAGGTTCGGCAGGAGGTTCTTCACCTTCTCAGTGACCAAGGTCGTAGCCAGTATGCGCTCCACGTTGACGAGGATCTCGGAGATGCCGAAGAGGCCCATCACCGCCGGTATGAAGCCAATGCCGTCGGCAAGTTCCAGGACGCCGAAGGTGAGCCTCTGGGTGCCCGATATGGTGTCCATGCCGATCGTACCGAGAAGTACCCCGAAGACCGCAGTAATAAGGTCCTTCAGGATCGAGCCCGAAGACATGTAGATGATGATGACAATACCCATGAGCATAAGGGAGAAGTACTCCGGCGGTCCGAAAGCCAGGGCGAACTTGGCCATGGGGGGAGCGATGAACATGATGCCGATGACCCCGAAGGTCCCGGCAATGAAGGATCCAAAGGCAGCTATGCCAAGTGCAGGACCCGCCCTGCCCTTCTTGGCCATTTGGTGCCCGTCGAGACAGGTTATGACCGAGGCGGCCTCGCCAGGAATGTTGACCAGAATCGAGGTCGTGGAGCCGCCGTACATTGCGCCGTAGTAAATGCCCGCCAGCATGATGATCGTCGAGACGGGGGGGATATGAAAGCTCACCGGCAGCAGGAGCGCTATGGCGGCCGTCGGCCCGAGGCCGGGAAGCACGCCGACGAGCGTTCCCATGAGCACCCCCATGAAACAAAACAATAGGTTCATGGGCTGCAAGGCGACCTGAGCCCCCTGGATGAGGTAATTGGCTATGTCCATGGACCGTTCCTTTATCTCAGAGCCCCAGCAGTCCCTTGGGGAACTGGATCTCGAGGAGGTTCACAAAGACAAGCCTGGCAAAGGCCGTGGAAAGGGCCGCCGTCACGAAGCTCTTCAGCCAGCCTTGGGGGAAAATACACTTGACTAGGAAGCCGACAAAAAAGAAGGTGACGAGCACGAACCCGAGAGGCTGCAGAAGAAGGTTGTAAGCCACGAGAGCACCGATCGTCATGAGCACCCTCTTCCAGGAGTCCAGCTCCGGGAAGAAAGGGCCAGCGTCTTCACGGTGACGCCTGAGGAGCGTCTTGGCGATCAGCAGCGCCGACATCCCGATCAGCAGAGATCCGGCCCAGAAGGGAAGAAACCCAGGCCCCGGCTCGTCCCAGGTGCCGACCTCCAGTGAGCGCGCGTAGAGGGCAAAGAGAAGCCCTGCTGCAAGAAAGAACAGCCCGCCGATCAGATCGTTCCTAGTCAAGGACTCCTCACACTCGGAAGATTCGCGCTTCATCCTACGCGATTGCAGGCTCCAACCATCCAGGGCGCAGACCCTGTCCGTTCCTCTCGAACCCTGGCAGTCCTATGCGCTTCGATAGAGTTTCGTCAGAACGAACTCCCGGTGACCGAGTGCCTCCGCGGCAGTAAACCGGCCCTTCGCGGTCCTCACGATTGCATCAAGAAGCCGGTCGCCCGCCTCGTCGAGGGTCATTTCGCCCCGGAGTATGGCCGAGCAGTCGAAATCAATGTGCTCGCTCATCGTGCTGCAGGTCAGAGGGTTCGCCGACAGCTTGATCACCGGCTCGATGGCGTTGCCGATGATGTTGCCCTGCCCTGTGGGAAACAAATGAACGACAGCGCCGGAGGCTGCCCAGAGGGTCACCGCCTCGGCCGCTGCCGACGAGGTATCCATGAACCAGAGCCCCTTGCCCTTAGGTGCCTCGGCAGGCTTCAGCACGCCGACATACCTTGACTTCCTGCCGATCTTCTGCAGATTGCCGAGGGCCTTCTCCTCGATCGTGGTCAGCCCGCCCCGGATGTTGCCCTTGGTCGGCTGCGATCCGGAAAGGTCGTCCGTCTTCTCCCTCATTATAAAATCGTTGTACTCCGTCCAAGTTTTCATGAAAGCCTCGGCAACTTCCGGTGTGACCGCCCGGGACTTGCAGATCAGCTCGCCGCCTGTTATCTCCGAGGTCTCGCCGAAGGAGACCGTCGCTCCCATCTCAACCAGCTTGTCGACAGCGTTGCCGACGGTGGGGTTCGAGGCCAGACCCGAGGTCGTGTCGGACTCGCCGCACTTGACCGAGACATACAGCTCGTCAAGGGAGCATTCGGTCTTCTGAAGCTCCGTCGCCCACTGGACATACTCCTTTGCCGTGCGCGAGGCCATGGCGATGGTAGTGATGTCACCGTAGCGCTCTATCGAAAAACCAGTCACCGGCTTGCCCGTCTCTGCGATGCCGTCGACCAGCTTCTGTGTCCACTCGGGCTCAATGCCGATTACCACGACGGCAGCCACATTGGGGTTCGCGCCGGTGCCGATCATGGTCCTGAAATACAGCTCGAGGTCCTCGCCGAATTGCAGCCGGCCATATGCATGCGGAATAGCCAGGGTTTCCTTGATATTGTTGCCCACAGCCTCGCACGCAGCGTTTGACAAATCGTCCAGTGGCAGGATGACCACGTGGTTGCGGACACCCACCCGGCCGTTCTCCCGACGGTATGCCATGAATTTCGGTATCTTCATCATTACCACCTCTTCGTCTTAAGGTTGTGGACGTGAACGTGCTCGCCCCTGCGGACGTCGGCGACGACCTTGCCGATGTCCTGTCCATATTTGATGACCGTATCGCCCGGTTTGAGGTCCTTCAGGGCGATCTTGTGCCCCAGAGGGATGTCCATCAGGGCCTTGACCTCCGTCGCGTTCTGGCTGTCCATGTAAAGCCCCTTGACCACCTCCCCTGCCCTGATGTCCACCGTGACAACCCCTACAGTGTCCGCCTTCTCATGAACGAGGAACTGAATCATGCCTGCTCTCCTTCAAGGTCAAGTTATTGTTCATACGAGCGGGGTTGAGAAACCGACCACCCGCTACCGGCATGCTGGCGCGGCGATGTCAACTGTAATCCCGAACTCCGTGCAGAGCGCCTCGAGTTCGCGGACTGTCTCTCCGTCGAGAGGCACCCCTTTCCGGAGGTTCTCGAGACGCACCCGGTGTGAACGCTCACCCGGGATCAGTATCTCCTGCACACCAGGCCTTTTCCGGCAGGCCTTGATTTCATCGATCGCCCTGTCCAGTCGGGCAATGAACTCAACCGGCTCCATAAAGGCGGCGATGTCCATCAGGCAGAAGAAATGACCCACGTCCTGGGACCGGTCCATGTTCCTGTGCATCGATCCGACGGCTGCGCCGAAGGCAGCCCCCGAAAGAATGCCGGAGAAGACCTCCACCATCAGGGCAAGGGCATAGCCTTTGTGGCCGGCCATGGCGAGGACCGTGCCCATGAGCGCCTTCTCAGGGTCCGTCGTCGGGTTGCCCTCGGCGTCGAGTCCCCAGCCGAGAGGGATAGATACTCCCCTTCGTTGCGCTGAGATAACGTTACCTCGGGCGACCACTGACGTGGACAGGTCTATCTTAACTGGATATCCTTTACCCGTGGGGAAAGAGACGGCAAGGGGATTGGTGCCGAAGTAGGCCTCGCTTGCGCCCTCCGGCGACATGGAGGGCTCACAGTTCGTCATTGCCATGAGGATCATGCCCTGGGCGGCAGCCTTGTTGCAATAATAGGAGAGAGCCCCGAAGTGCTGGGAATTCCGTACCGTTGCCGAAGCGCAGCCCGTCTGCCGCGCCCGCGGCAACAGCAGCTCAAGGGTCCGGGAGGCCTGCACCTGACCGAGACCGTTGGCAGCGTCGATCACCAGGACAGAGGGGGACTGACGCTCGATGCGCAGCTCAGCCCGGGGGTCGATCAGTCCCTTCTGGATCCGGCGGACATAGACAGCCGTGCGTGAAACCCCGTGGGTCGAAGTTCCCTGCAAGTCGGCGTCGACAAGGCTTTCAGCGAGCACCCCGGCTTCAGCGGTCGGAACGCCCACTGCCTGTGCTGTTTCTGCCACCGCCTTGTGCACCTGAGAAGGATCGTACCTCTCCACTGATTCCGCAGCACCTCCATATCCCGGACGTTCCCGTGGCAGCCAGAGGCGTCAAGATCAAGGTGATAATGATATCACCCCTGAGAAGCATGAGTCCACCTTTCGGTTCAGGGCAGGATGCCTCGGCAAATAGTGTCAGTGAAAGTGATGAGTGCAGTACGTACACTTATCACTTTCACTTGGCACTGTTTGATTTGGTATCGCCCGTAAAGGCTTTTCAGCACCACTGCCCTGCCGACCACAGAGGGCCTTCTGCGACGATGAGGAAGACTAGCCGCCGGGATTCCTTCTTCTGAGAACCGCCTTGATGACCTCCATCGAGACAAACACGACAAACCCAAAGGCCACGATAGATCCCAGTGTCGATACCGAGGGGATGACAATGCCGAAGGCCTCACGAATGGCGGGCACCTGAAGAAGCACAGCAGTCAGGACGAACTGCGAGGCGATGGCAAGGATCAGCCACCTATGGGGAGGAGCGTGGAAGATGCTGTACTTCATGGATCTGAAATTGAGGGCAATGATCAACTCCACGATGATGAAGAGGAAGAAGATCTCGGTGCGGGCGTAGCCGATGTCGCCGAGGTCGTGGAAAAAGAGATAGAAGAAGTAAGGTATCTCAATGATAAGGGCAAGGAGGATAAAGGCGCGGACGTCCCAGGAGAATACGCTTTCCTTCGGATCCCGGGGCGGACGCTGCATGATATCCGGGTCAGCAGGCGCCACACCGAGGGCAAGAGCGGGAAGGCCGTCAGTGACAAGGTTGATGAAGAGAATCGCGGCAGGCAGCATGGGCAGATACTCCGGCCCCATCGCCAGGACGACGCCTCCAATGACGATCACTTCAGTGATGTTGCACCTCAGCAGATAAGTCAAGTACTTCTTGATATTGTCGTAGATCCAGCGGCCCCGTTCAATCGCCTTCACGATGGTGGCAAAGTTGTCGTCGCTCAGCACCATGTCTGCGGCCTCCTTCGCCACATCGGTGCCGGTGATGCCCATGGCCACCCCGATGTCGGCATGTTTAAGGGCAGGCGCGTCGTTCACCCCGTCCCCGGTCATGGCCACGACTTCGCCCCGCTTTTTCCAGGCCTTCACTATTTTAAGTTTGTCCATGGGCGAGACCCTAGCGTAGACCGTCACCTTGTCAACGACTTTCTCCAGGTCCACATCGCTCATCTTCTCGAGATCCTCGCCCGTCAGGACAAGGTCACCTTCCGTGTAGAAACCGATTTCCTTTGCGATGGCGACGGCCGTGAGCCTGTGGTCGCCGGTGATCATGACCGGCTTTATGTGGACCTGTTTGCAGACCTTCGTCGCCTCGATCGCCTCTTCCCTCGGCGGGTCCATCATGCCCACGAGACCGAGAAAGACGAGTCCCTGCTCCATAGTTTCTTCAAGGCAGACTTCACCGGCGGGCGCCTCCTTGTATGCAACGCCAAGCACCCTGAGCGCTCCCTGTGCCATCTCTGCATTCACGCGCAGTATGGCAGACCGGTCGTCGTTAGTCAGGAGTACTATCCCATCTTCTCTCGCCAGAGACGTGCATCGATCCAGGACGATCTCGGGCGCGCCCTTCATGAAGGCGATCCTCGGCCCTTGGCCAGCCTGATGGACCGTAGTCATCCGCTTCCGCTCAGAGCTGAACGGAATCTCCTCAGCCCGAGGATACTCAAGCCGTGTCTCGGCCTGCCCGATTCCCGCCTTCGCAGCGGCCACGATCAGCGCGCCCTCCGTGGGGTCGCCCTTTATGAACCACTTGCCGTCCCTTTCGTCCAGAACCGCGTCGCTGCAGACTATGCCTCCCCGGAACAGGAGCCCCAGGGATTGATCGGCTGTCAGTGCCTCGCCGGCGGCCCCGCGTAGCTCACCCCGCGGCTCATAGCCCACGCCGGAGACATCGACCATCCTGCCGCCGCTGAAGATCTTCCTGACCGTCATCTCCCCCTTCGTGAGCGTCCCGGTCTTGTCCGAACATATCACGGTCGTGCAACCGAGAGTTTCGACTGCAGGCATCTTCCGCACGAGGGCATTCCTCTTCGCCATCTGGTGCATGCCGATAGCGAGGGCGCCGGTTACAATGGCGGCGAGGGCTTCGGGCACCGCAGCCACGGCAAGCGAGACGGCGAACATGACCATCGTTACGACAAAGGGAAAATCGATCCTGCCGGTCATAGCTTCCCGCACGATGCTGATCCCGGCAACCAGGAAGCAGATGACGAGAGCGATGATGCCGAGCCATTTGCCGATCTCTTCGGTACGCTTCTCAAGCGGTGTCTTCTCTGACTCGACCGAGGTCACCTCCTGGGCGATCTTGCCGAACTCCGTCTGCATGCCTGTCGCCGTGACAACAGCCTTAGCCCTGCCGTAGGTCACCGTCGTGCCGGTGAAGACCATGTTCTTCCGGTCTCCCATTGTAGCCTTCTCCGCCAGCACCTTCAGATCCTTGCCGACAGGTATCGATTCCCCCGTCAGGGGGGCCTCGTCGCACTTGAGCGAGTGCATCTCGACGAGCCGGGCGTCTGCGGGTATCCTGTCTCCCGCCTCAAGCAGCAACAGGTCACCCGGGACGAGGTCCTTCGAGGGGACCTCCTCCTCGCGGCCATCTCTCAGCACTGTGATGGTCGGCGAGAGCATCTTCTTCAGGGCCTCCAGTGCCTGCTCGGCGCGGTACTCCTGAACAAACCCGAGAACGGCACAAAACACCACAATGACGAGGATAAGCGAGGCGTCGAGAATCTCGCCCACCATCGCCGAAAGGGCCGTGGCGATCAGGAGGATAACGATGAGAATGTTTTTGAATTGGTTGAGAAAGAGCGTGAAGGGTGAAGCACGTTCCTCTTTCTTCAGCTCGTTGGAGCCGTACCGGTCCAGCCGTGCCCGCACCTCGTCAGCGGTCAGGCCCTTGCGGTCATCGACCTTGAGCTGCTGAAGAACCTGCGGGGTCTCCAGGGAGTGCCATGCTGTATGGGTCATTGTTCCTCCTCCAGCGTGCTGAAAATAACTGCAGCGCGTCTGCCTCCTTCAGGCCACAAATGCGAGCGACATCCCGCGCAAGGCAGACTCCGCTTCGAAGCGGTCTCACAAACGAGGCCGACGACGAATCAAGGCAAAAACAGTGCAGGGACGTAACCTCCTTCCCTGCACTGTTTTCAGAGCGGAAATGCCCCGGTGGCTCTACTTTACAATGAAGACCGAGCAGGGTGCGTGAGTTGACACCCTTGATGAGACGCTCCCGAGCAAAAACTTCTTGGCCCCGTGTCTGCCGTGGGAGCCCACCACGACCACATCAGCATCCTCCCTGCCAGCGACCTTGATGATCTCGTCAGCAGGGTTGCCCCTCCTCACCAGGGTCTTCACCTTAAGCGCTTTCTTCTCGAGTTCCTCCCTGATGCTCTCGAGAAGTGCCGCTGTTTCAGCACTGAGAATCTGTTCCATCTTATCACAGTCGCTTTCCGACGTGTAGCCAACAGGGCAGACAGGCTCGGTCACGGTGAGGAGCAGCAGAACTCCTCCGTATTTCTCCGCGAGTTCTGCTGCCTTGTCAAGAGCCTTCCTCGAAGGCTTTGAGCCGTCACAAGCCACAAGGACCTTCATCGTATTCCTCCTTTCGATATGCCGCCCAGCCACAGTGGCCCGGGCGACATACCACGCAGTCACATCTTTGGCGCCGGGAACAGAATGCCGCCAAAGATCAGGTAGGCGAGGATAAGCGTCCAGATGATGTTGAAGCCCTGGCCAATGAGAAACGCCAGGGCTGGCCGGCCGCCGCCGAGTTTCGCCAAATCGGCAAACCTCGTCTCAAGGCCGATACTGGTGAATGCGAGGGCAAACCACCAGGTCCTCAAGCCTCCGAGCATGCCTTTGGTGGTGTCCACCGTCTTCGGGTCGAGGAGGAATGAAAAGACCAATGAGGCGATCATGAAGCCGAGAACAAACTTGGGGAAGCGGTACCAGATCTCCATGGCTCCGGGTTTCTCGCCGCCCGGCACGCTCTCGGCCTTTCTGAAGGTCCAGACAACCGAGAGAATGAAGGCCGCGAAGCCAATGAGCACGTTCTGCGACATCTTCACGATGACGCCGGTCTTCATCGCTGTATCGCTGATAAGAGCACCAGCCGCCACAACAGAACCGCTCGTGTCGAGGGTCCCGCCCAGCCACGCACCGGCCACGACATCGGGTATGCCGTAGGCCTTGGAGATCATAGGCTGGAGGATCATCATCGGGATGGCGCAGATGAGGACGATCGATGTGACGTAGCTCAGCTTCTTGGGGTCTCCCTTAACCGCGCCGGCGGTGGCAATCGCTGCCGAGACGCCGCAGATAGCGACAGCGCTTGAGAGCATGGCCGCGAACTCGTCGTCCACCTTCATCTTCCTGGCCACCCACCAGGTCAGATACCAGACGACAGCCACCACGAGGACCGCCTGAACAATGCCGTAGGCGCCCGCCTTGACGATTTCGCCAAAGAGAATGCCCGACCCGAGGATGACGAGACCCGTCTTTATGTAGTACTCGGTCCTGACGGCCACTCTGAGCCACTCGGGAACCCCGATGACGTTGCTTACGAAGAGACCCAGGAAGAGGCACCACAGGACATACTCAACGCCGTAATAGTGGATCGTGTAGTTGCCGGCAATGAATTGAGCAGCCCAGGCAATCACGAACACCACGGGAAACCCGACGATGAACTTGCCTATCTGCTCGCCCATCATCGCCATGGCGATAATGCTCAGGATGAGGTAACCGAGGCCGATGTAGACGGCCAGCATAATGTTCTGGCCGGAAAAGACCTTGTCGGTGAGGGACCCTGCCTGCCTGGAGACGTCTTTGGCCACGGTGCTGACTTTCTTCTTGAGGCCCTCGTCCTTCACCTGCTTGGTGGCTTCATCCAGCTTCTTGGCAGCCTCGCCAATTGCTTTCCGGTCATTCTTTTCGATGGCGGCCTTGAGGACCGTGAAAGAATCCTGAAGAGCAGTCTCCCCCTTTTCAACGGCGGTCTTTGCGAGCTTGTCCACCGCCGGTGCTGTCTCGGCCATAAAGGAACTGAATTCTCCGTCAGTCGTCCACCGGAAAGACGGGACCTTGACCGTCAGTCCCGCAAGGATGAGGATTATGATGAGAAAGCCGAGCCAGACAGCAACCCAGTCTTCCTTCTTCCAGAGGGAAGACCAATCAATGCCGCTTTTCTGTTCCATGCTTTACACCTCCCATGTAGAGAATTGAGATTTAGTCGACAGTACGGGTAGCAAGCACCGCCTGCAGAGTGCGCCGGTCCGGCAAATGGTTTGCCCCGTTTTCTCCTCTATAGTCAGCCCCGTCTGGGGGGAAAAGGCTCCGCACGACGATAGAACTATCACGGCCTATATCTTAATACAACAGATCAACCATTTTGTCAAGGAATCATCGGAGAGGGCCTTGGCGGTCAGAGGGTCTCGGCCTGCCCATCTGATGCTTGTTCAGGACGAGGAACGAGACAGGCGGAAGGCTGAGGGGGGTTCGCCTGGGGGGCCCTCGCCGACTGATGATGAGAAGTGCACGAAAGGCCCTGAAATTGCATTTGGGGCCCCGAAACGATTATGATATTTGGTCTGACAAACTGTGTCGCCACATAACATCACGAATGACCGATCTCAGGCAATCAGGGCGTATCCTTCCCTTCAGAGGAGTTCTCTACAACCCGTCAAAAGTGACGGGCGATGATGTCGTCGCGCCCCCCTACGACATAATCTCGCCTGATCTCAAGGACCTCCTCTACCAGAGGAGCCCCTTCAACATTGTGCGCGTCGACTTCGGCAAGGACTTCCCCGATGACAGCCCCGGGAACGACCGTTACACGAGAGCAACGGTCTATCTGAAGGAGTGGCTCAGGGATTCCGTCCTCATCAGCGACGACAGGCCGTGCTTTTACGGCTACGAGGTCGATTACCGCGTCCATGAGCGACCTGAAACGCTGCGCGGCGTCGTTGCCCTCGTGAGGGTCGATGAACTCGGCAACGGCGTGTACCCTCATGAAGCGACGCACTCGAAGCCGAAGGCAGACCGGCTGAACATCATGCGGTTCTGTTCCGGCAACATCAGCCCCATCTACTCCCTTTACCACAGCACGGAGAAGAAGACCTCAACAGTTATCGAATCTCCGAAGGACGGTCCTCTCATCAGTGCCCGCGATTCGGACGGGTTCATCCACAGACTTTACAGAATAAGCGACGAAGCTCACATCAGCGACATCCAGCGGGAACTGTCACACCTCCCGATCTATATCGCTGACGGCCACCACCGTTATGAGGTTGCACTCGAGTACAAGGAGGAGATGGACAGGAGAACCGCCGGGAATGATCCCAAGGCTTCCAGGCCATGGCACTATGTCATGATGTTCCTCGCTAACATGGCCGACAGGGGCGTCACCATACTGCCGACGCACCGCCTCTTCAAAGGAGTGTCCGGCAGGAACGAGATCCTCCCGAGGCTCAGCGCTGATTTCACCATAACGGAGGAAGACATCGCCGCAGACATCAAAGCCGTGCTTTCCGCAGGGGGCAGGAACGCTTTCGGTCTCTACCTCGGGGGTGACGAGAAGTGGTACATCCTGAAGTACCGCGGTGACAAACTTGACACTGTCCCGCCGGCCTTGCGAGATCTCGATGTAGTGGTCCTCCATGAGCTCATCATCCGCAGAGACCTCGGCCTCAACGAGGTGTCCTACGAGATGGATGTCAGTGAGGCCGTGAGGAAAGTGCGTGAGGCCGCCTTCGACGGCGTGTTCTTCCTCAACGCCACGCAGGTCGGCGATGTGGAACGGGTTGCTCTGGCCAAACTCAGGATGCCGCCGAAATCAACCTATTTCTATCCCAAACTCTTGACCGGTTTGGTCATCAACAGCTTCAATAATTTCTAAGGAGGTATCGTAATGTCTCTCAAGGTTGCCATCAACGGCTTCGGCAGGATCGGCAGAAATTTCTTCAGGGCAAGCAAGGGGGTCACCGACTTCGAGATCGTCGCAATCAACGACCTCACTGACGCAGCAACCCTCGCTCACTTGCTCAGGTATGACTCGGTGCACGGACCCTTCAAGGCTGATGTAAAGGTCGGCCAAGGCTCGCTCGTCGTCGACGGCAAGGAGATAAAGGTTCTTGTGGAAACCTCACCCGAAAAGCTCCCATGGAAAGACATGGGAATCGATGTCGTCGTTGAGGCCACGGGGAGATTCACCGACAAGGCTTCGGCAGGTAAGCACCTCACGGCAGGGGCGAAATGGGTGATCATCACAGCGCCGGCCAAGGACCCCGACCACACGGTGTGCCTCGGCGTCAACGAAGAGACCCTCGATCCGACAACCCACCGTGTCATCTCGAACGCGTCCTGCACCACCAACTGCCTTTCGCCTGTCGCAAAGGTTCTCCACAATGAGTTTGGAATCGTCAGGGGCCTCGTCACGACCGTGCACTCTTACACCAATGACCAGCGGATCCTCGATCTCCCTCACAAGGATCTGAGAAGGGCCCGTGCCGCTGCCGTTTCGATGATCCCCACCACAACGGGCGCAGCCAGGGCGGTAGGCCTCGTGCTCCCGGAACTGAAGGGCAAGCTCGACGGCATGGCGATCAGGGTGACGACACCGAATGTCTCAGTGGTTGATCTCGTGGCCGAACTGGCCACCGATGCCTCTGTCGAGAGCGTCAACGCCGCCCTGAAAAAGGCGTCGGAGGGCCCGATGAAAGGCATTCTCCAGTACTGTGAGGAGCCCCTCGTCTCGATCGATTTCAACGGGAACCCGCACTCGTCCATCGTTGACGCCGCCCTGACGAAAGTCATCGAGAAGCGGATGGTCAAGGTCATCGCCTGGTACGACAACGAGTGGGGCTACAGTTCCCGCGTCAGGGACCTCATCATCTACATCAACAAGCGGAGTTAACCGATGTCCCGCAGAGGGGAGGTCCCCCCGCCTTCCGGCGGCATCCCCGGAAAACTGTCCATACGGGACCTCCCCCTCAGGGGCACACGGCTCTTCATCAGGGCCGATTTCAACGTCACCCTCGACAGCGACCTGATCATTCTCGACGACTCCCGGATCCGCGCATCTCTCCCCACCATCAACTACGCCATCGACGCGGGGGCCAGGGTCGTACTCGCCTCCCACCTCGGACGGCCAAGAGGCAAGGCTACGCCGCGCTATAGTCTCGAGCCGGTCGCCAGACGGCTCAGGCGGCTTCTGAACAGGGACGTTAGCTTCGTGAGGAGCTGCATCGGTCCCGAGGCCGAACAGGCTGTCTCGGCCATGGAAGACGGGGACGTGACGCTCCTTGAAAACCTTCGCTTCCATCCCGGCGAAGAGAGTAACGACGACTCCTTTGCCCGCTCGCTCTCTGCTCTTGCGGACTTCTATGTGAATGACGCCTTCGGCACGACCCACAGGGCTCACGCTTCAATAACAGGTGTGCCACGGCACCTCACCGCGGCATCAGGGTTTCTCCTGGAACGGGAGATTGCATACCTGAGGGGCGCCGTGGAGAGGCCTTTGCGTCCCTTTGTGGCGATTCTCGGGGGCTCAAAGGTCTCGGGGAAGATCGGCATTTTCGATAATCTCCTGGACAAGGTCGACAAGGTCATCATCGGAGGTGGCATGGCATACACCTTTCTCAGGGCCCTCGGCCATGAGGTGGGTGACTCCCTGGTGGAGCCCTCCATGCTCAGTCTCGCCTGGGATCTGGCTGAGAAACTGAAGAGAAACGGCGTGAGATTCTACCTTCCGGTGGATGTGGTGATTGCCCAGACCACGGAACCCGGAGCTGAGACCAAGATTGTGACGACCCAGGAGATACCGAGGGGATGGAGGGGTCTCGACATCGGTCCCGCCTCTGTGAAGCTCTTCTCCGAGGCTCTCCAAAGCGCGAAGACGATCCTCTGGAATGGTCCCATGGGGGTTTTCGAGATCGATGCCTTCTCGCGCGGAACCCTCGCCGTTGCACGGGCCGTTTCCGAGGCGTACGCACTGACAATCGTGGGGGGTGGTGACACCGCCCATGCGGTCTACCGGGCCGGTGTGACCGACGCTATGAGCTTCATCTCCACCGGCGGGGGAGCTTCTCTCGAGCTTCTGGAAGGAAAGGAACTCCCTGGTATCGCGGTCTTGACCGACCGGCCGGACTGACGGCTGATTCACCCCACTTCCACTCTATAAGACTTCACGTCCGCGGTCCGCTCAGAGGATAACAGGGGGCGGGCAGGGTTCAAAAGTCAAAAGAAAAGGGGAGGATCAGGCTGCCGCCGCGTCCTCCCCCTGTCAGTCCGGGCTAACTCAGGAAGCCATCTGGAGTTCTACGCTACACGCCTTGTGGGGAAGCTTCTCGTCACGGTGGGAAAGAATGCCTCGTTTCATCTCCATCACCGACGGATTCTTGCACTCAAAGCACTCGATGAGAAACCGCGCGGCCACTTCCGGCTTTATCACATCGCCACAGGTGAAGATGTCCACGGCAGCGTAGGCGTATTCTGGCCAGGTGTGGATAGACAGGTGGGATTCCGCGATAACGACCATGCCGCTGATTCCGAAAGGATTGAACTCGTGGAACGACACATCGATGATAGTGGCCTTGGCGTCTTTAGCCGCAGAAACCAACGCCTCTTTGACCCTTTTCAGGTCTTTCAGAATCTCAGGATTACAGTCCTTCAATTCCACTAAAAGATGGGTACCTAAAGCATACAATTCTCTACCCCCCTCACGTTGGAATTAAGGGAGCCATGCTCCTTTTCGAGCTTTTAAGTTTACAGAAGGGGGGGGTTCTTTGTCAAGAAAAACCTCGGAGCCCGGAGAGTCGAAGCTCCCGCGCGTCCTCCACGCGCACCACCGGCTTTATGGTATATAATAGGATTAGTGACCTAGACTTCAATTCTGCGTGGGAAGCGTGACAGGACAGGCATGAACGCTGAAGAAGGCGGAGCCGCACATGTCCGTTACAGGGTCCTCAGTGAAGTCGTTGCCAGCTATCCCGGGCTCCTGAGAACCACCGATCGGCTCGTCGAAGACCTCTGCAACCCTCACATCCCGCAGGCAGTGCTCCTGGATGAACTCCGCAGCCACGGCCTGAAGAATTTCGGACTGCACAATCAGCACGAAAAGGGGCCTGAAGCCGTCTGGGCAATCTCCAGCGCCTTTCTTGAGGGCCTCGAGTCCCGAGACCCCGCGGTCCGGCAGACCTCGCTTGACAGCCTCCTATGGTACCTTGAGAAGATCCTCATGGACAGCGGCCGGGACCTCCAACGGTACGCTTCAGTGTTGAGTGAATCCTTTGAGAAACTCGCCGGACTGCCGGAGGAGCAGTTTCTCCGCCTCATCTCGAATCCCCGACAGCTGAAGAAATTCGCCCAGCTCCTGCTCGAACAGGGCTGCCTGGGAGTCGATCCGGCTCCCCTCGGCACCCTCTTCTCCAAGGCGCTGCAGACGACATACGAATACTGGCTGGCCCGAGAGGACCCGCTCGTGTGGTTCCTGAGGCTTTTGCCAGAGCCCGGAATTCCCTCCGAGGTCGAAGAGGTCAGCGCCCTGCTCTACCCGGTGTCGCACGACAACCTCAGAGCCCTGGTGCACCAGCTGGGTTATGCGAGGTCCGCAGACCCCTGGGAGCAACTCAGGGCACTCGCCGGGATGCCGGGCTACCGGCAGATAGTGCAGTTTTATGATGACATCGGCTCCCGTCTCGGCCAGACGACCCTCCTTCGGAGATTTCCTTTCTTAAAAATAGCCTATCTGGCCAAAGTACTCGGCACCGAGGGACTCACAGGCGTCCATGAAAACGCGCTCCGTGAAATGAGCCGTTCTCTCTCGGAGTTCCTCAGGACGAAGCCGAACGGGATGGTGCAGCCCTCTCTTTCTGACGCGCTCGGCGCCATGAGAAGTTCGCTGCATGAATACCCGGAGACCACGCTGTACTGCATTCAGACCGTCGGCAACCACGTAATCGCCACCGGCGACAGCAACCTCGCCGAGTGGTTCTTTCAGAAGATCATTTCCCTCGGCTTTCAGTGCCCAGCCATCCAGGGAGTCACCCACGACTGGCAGGTGCGTGTCAGTAAGGCACACCTGAAGAACATCAGGGTCTGGCTTGAGTTGATCGAGAACAAACCCAAGTGGTCCAAGTCACTCCTGTCGGCACTGGTGATCAACCTGAGACTCGGCGGCGTGCACATCAGTGACACAGACCTTTTCCAGAAGGATATCACCAAGCTTCTCAACAGCGACATCAAACCGGTTTACTACCTGGTCAAACAACTTGCCCGGCTCTTCCCGGTCTACTTCAACGAAGTCAACGCCGAGGGCGCCCTCCGGGATGTCTCAACCGAGATAGACGAAATGAGCGGCAGGGCCGATCCCCTCGTCCACTTTTTGCGTAAACAGATCCATGTGGAATGCAGCGCCCGGGTCATCGGCTTCATCGAGGCCTCCATCGTCTTCTGGCGGACCGGAGACAAGCGCGTGCTGGCACAGTTCCTTCCGGAGGACCTCTTCGAGAGAATCCCCGCCGCGGGGGAGTTCGTCGATGAACTCTCGGCCATATTCAACACGATCTCCAGGGAGAGAGGCTTCACCGCGGTCAGAGATCTCCTGACCCTCGCGCCCGATGACATTGTGCCCCTCATTGATACGGTCCCGTCGGTCTCCGCCTTTGAGAGGAAACGCGCAGCCCTCGCGGTCCGGCTCTACCTGCTGCTGCACGACAAGTACTCTCTCTCCCCGCGGGCCGTCGCCCAACAGCTCAGGTATGCGCGCCACATAGGCCTCCCGGCGGCAGACGAGGTGCTCGCCGCCCTGGAGGACGGCACGGTCACCGAGCGTCTCGAGGTGATCCTCGCTTACCTGTCGCAGCTCAAGGAGATCATCCTCTCACCGGAACAGTTTCAGGCCGTCGAGGATGTCTTCAAGAAGCGCCACATCGCCGCCGGCATCGCCTCCATGTACGGCCGGTATCTGGAGCGGAAATTCGACGCCCTCTCATTGACGCTGAAGCTCGAGAACCTCGCCAATGCCCTCTTCGACGAAGTCGTCGCCGCCGCGAACATTCAGTTCGTCACCCGCGGCACCCTTTTCAAAATCAAGAAGTCCATGGACCTCTTCTCACAGGCCCTCGATCTGGAAGGCATATTCTCTAACCGCCTTGCCACCAGTATCGAGCTCCTCGGCGGGGCACTCGAGGTGAGGCGGTTCTCTTCGTCACAGTACGTCGACATATTCAGGGGCTTCTCCGAAGCCGTGCAGGATATCATGAATGCTTACTGCACGGGCATCCACAAGAGTAACCTGAAGAGGATTATCCTGCAGCTCGGGAGGGACAGAATCCTTCCCAAGTACGTCAATCACTCCCAGGACGACAGCGACTTCGAGTTCATAAACCGGGTCTCCGAGCAGTTCCTGAGGGAAACCGTGGCCACTTCCTTCGGCTTCCAGCAGCTGGACACCTTCGTGTCCCGTATTCTCCGGAAGCTCCTGGAACAGACCCAAGGCCTCGACGTGCAGACTCTCGACCTCCTGATGAGCTATGACCCGAAGAGGGCTATCTCGTCGATACATCATCCGAATAGGACGACCGAGGACAGGATCCACCTTGGCAACAAGGGATTCAATCTCGTGAAGCTGGCCGAATTCAGTGTGCCGGTGCCGCCTGGTTTCATCATCACCACCGAGGTCTTCCGATGCCTTCAGGCGATCAGAAGCTTCACCTATGCCTTCGACCATCTGCACGCCTCTGTCAGGGAAGAGATGGCGAAGCTCGAAGAGGCCACCGGCCAGCGCTACGGCGACGCCGACAATCCCCTGGTCGTCTCGGTCCGCAGCGGAGCCTCCATATCGATGCCCGGCATGCTCACCTCGCTCCTCGACGTGGGACTGAATCCGCAGACTGTGCAGGGGCTCATCCAGCAGACGGGGCGGCCCTGGTTCGCCTGGGACTCCTACCGGAGGTTTCTCCAGAGCTGGGGCATGTCCTTCGGTCTGTCCCGTGATGTCTTCGATGCCGTCATCGACCTTTACAAGAAGAAGCATGCCGTGGGCGTAAAGGTGCAGTTCAGCCCTGAACAGATGAAGGACGTGGCAATGGCCTACCGGTTCGTCATACGAGAGCTGGGGATACCGCTGATCGATGACCCGTACCAGCAGCTTGAGATGGCGATCTCGCAGGTGTTCCAATCCTGGTTCTCGAAGAAAGCCCAGACGTACCGTGAAATCCTCGGCATTTCGGACAGCTGGGGAACAGCCGTGATTGTCCAGTGTATGGCCTACGGCAACCTCGACACCGACGCGGGCACTGGTGTCCTCTTCACGAGAAACCCGCGGGAGGCAGGCGACAGGGTCATGCTGTGGGGCGACTTCGCCATGAGCGCCCAGGGCGAAGACATCGTCTCCGGCCTCGTGCAGACCCTGCCGCTGTCGAAGGAGCAACGCCTCCTGGAGGAGAGGACCTTGGATGTCTCCCTGGAAGAAACCTTCCCCGAGATACACGGCGCGCTTCTCGCCATCGCGAAGGACCTGATCTATGAGAAGCGCTGGGGCGCACAGGAAATCGAGTTCACCTTCGAGGGCAGGGAAGCGGGCTCGCTCTCGGTCCTTCAGACCCGCGACATGGCAGTGACGCGAAAAGAGAGCCTCCTGGCATTCCACCCGTCTCCGGAGCTTACCGCCTGCCTCCTCTCAAGCGGTATAGGGGCAGGCGGCGGGGTCCTGAGCGGCCGGGCGGTTTTTGAATTGGATGATATCGCCGCGCTGAGGGAACAGGAGCCTGAAACTCCCCTGATCCTTATCCGGTCAGACACGGTCCCCGACGACATCCGCCACATTTCTGCCGCCGATGGCCTTCTGACGGCCCGCGGCGGTGCCACGTCCCACGCGGCCATTGTCGCCAACCGGCTTGGCAAAACCTGCGTGGTGGGCTGCAGCAAGTTGATCGTCTGGGAGCACGAGAAGAAGTGCAGGCTCAATGACAGGCAGATCAGTCTTGGCGACTTTTTGAGCATCGACGGCAGGAGCGGCTCTATTTACTTCGGCCGCCATGAGATACGAGAGATACGGGCCTCTGCGGAGTACTGCTTCCTGTAGCGGGGGTGGGCCGCTGGAAACATCGCCACCAAGGAAGGAGGGTTAAACCCATGACACCACACAGCACGACACAGATAATCTCGGAGAGACGGCCGGTACTCGGGATAAACGGTCTCGGCAGGATCGGCAAGCTTTCCCTCTGGCACCATGTGGCACGGAAATACTTCTCCAAGATCGTCGTGAATCTCGGCCGGAAAGCCGGCACAAGCCTGAACGACATCGCCATGTACATCGAAAAGGATTCGACCTATGGCGCCCTTCACAATTACCTCTATGGGTTTCGCGGCACCCGTGTCATCACCGAGGTCGACGACGCGAAAGGAACCATGGTGATCGACGGCATCCCCGTCGTCATCCTGCGGGAGAACAGGAACCCCAAAGAGATCGCCTGGGCAGAGCATGAGGCCCGGATCGTCGTCGAGGCCACAGGGAAGTACGTGGACCCCGCGGCGCCGCCCGACGGCAAGGAGGGTTCCGCCCGGGGGCATCTCGAGGCCGGCGCGGAACGGGTCATCGTCTCGGCGCCCTTCAAGATCAAGGAAAAAGGTCTGCCAATGCCCTCTGACGCAACGACCCTCATCGTCGGCATCAAC
>Ga0316622_100000213_pt1 | contig 31087 bp, 17 predicted proteins | sample OWC_Aug_OW2_C1_D_FD_207646 | JGI IMG/M metagenome (GOLD analysis project Ga0316622, IMG submission 207646) | Wetland soil microbial communities from Old Woman Creek delta, Ohio, United States - OWC_Aug_OW2_C1_D5_C | ecosystem: Environmental > Terrestrial > Soil > Wetlands | place: USA: Ohio... | reverse complement strand
TCTCGACGACCTCCAGGTCGTCCTCCATCGACTTCATCACCTCGGCCACCGAGAGGATCGAGTCGTAGTACTTGTCGATGGCGCGGCGGATCTGCTCCTCGGTGGTGACGAAGGGTTCGACGTCGAGATTCGTGATGAACTTGATGTCGTCGATGGCGAAGAAGTTGCCGGGATTCGCGATCGCCACCATGAGCTGGCGGCCGATGCGGCTGATCGGGATCACGCTGAAGCGCGTGGCGACGTCGGCGGGGATCAGGCGGACGACGTCGGGGTCGATGTCGATCTGGTCGAGGTTGACGCTGGGCGCGCCGTAGTGGTTGCTCAGGAAGCGGAGCAGATCGTCCTCGCCGACCGCGCCCAGCTTGATCAAGTGCCCGAGGAGGTCGCCCCCCTGGGCCTGCTCGATCTCCTGGGCCTTCTTCAAGGCCGCCCCGCTGACCAATCCGGCTTCGATCAGCTTGGGACCGAGTTCGGCGTTCACGGTTGCTCCTCGAGTGACTTCGGCGCAACGCGACAAGGGACCGCCGCCTCTGGACGGAGCGGTCCCGGGTGAAGCTCGCACGACCCATGCCAGCGCCCGCCGCGGCGAAAGGCCGGGGTGCGCGGCTCACAATTGGTGACGGGACAGGAGCATAGGCACCCGCGCCCGGGATGCCGCGCGGGCCGCGCGCAAACGGGCATTGCAAATGAGCAGGAAAGCGGGGCGATCGTGCAGCCTGCACGCTGGCCGGCGCGCAACGCGCGGCCCCGGGCGCGCGCCGGGGAGGCGGGGGATCAAGGCCTGGCGCGACCGCGAGAGACCGTCACCAGTTCGCGGAGTTGAGCGAGCTTCTGCGGCCCGATGCCCCGCACGCGGTCGAGTTCGTCCACCCTGCGAAATCCGCCCGCGCGAGCGCGCTCGGCCAGGATGCGCCCGGCCAGCGCGGGCCCGATGCCGGGAAGAGCGACGAGCGCGGAGCTGTCGGCGCGATTCAGGTCGAGGAACCCGTCGACGAAGAGCGATTCCGCGGGAATCCGGGCGAGGGCGATCTCCGGAACCTGCCCCGCCCCGTCCGTCCGCTCGCCTTCCGCACCCGCCGGTGCGCCTGCGCCTCGATTCTGCCAGGCATCACCGCCGGCCGCCCCGCCGGCGGTATCCGCAACTCCCCCTCCGGCTCGGGCCTCCGCGCTCCCGCCCTCCGCGTCCGCAAGCGGGGCGATCTGCCCGGACTCTTCGAAGCCGCCCGATCGAAGGAGCGGATCGAGGAGGCCCGCCGTCCGGAGGCCGCTCACCACGTAGCCGGCCGCGAGGAAGAGAACGAGCAGGGCGAGCAGCCGACGCTCGCCGGAGGTGAAGACCATGCGTGCGATCCCGGTGCGGCGTTACACGCCAGAGCGCGACCCCGGCCGAGGCGGCCGGTCCGCGAGGTGGGAGGAGTTGGACCCGCCGGCCGGCCGATCGCCGCGCCGGGTCAGTCGAAGAAGTGCCACTCGACGCCCAGCTCGGTGTGCTGGAAAGGCATCAGCATCCAGCCGTCTTCCGTGAAGGTGAGCGAGGGCCGGTCCTCGTTCAGCAGGTTGCGCGTCGCGAGGAAGACGTGCGCCCGCCGCATCACGGTCGCCATGATTTCGCCATCCAGGCTGCGCAGCGCGTCCAGCCCGCCGTACGGAGTCAGGATCTCGTCGCGGTAGAGGCCGAGCAGACGACCCTCGAGGAAGAGGTCGCCCTGGAAGAGGCGGACCGCGAGGGCGGCGCCCGCCCGCCCGTGCATCCGCGGCGTGAAAACGGGAAGGTCCTCCGCCGCCGGCTCGACGAGCATCTGGCCGTCTCCGAACACGCGCAGCCCGTACGGCAGGCCGAGCTCGAAGCCGCCGAACACTCCGGCCAGCCGCAGCGAACCTTCGATCCGCTCGGGATCGACGGCGTCGCGTTCGCCGGGAGCGAGGAACGCGGCCAGCGCCGGGTCGATCCCCAGGGCATGCTCCTGTTCGCGCACGTAGACCCCGCCGTTCAGACGGCTGCCCGCGAGCGCGATCTCGACTCGCGCCTCTCCGTGCGTGACGCGGCGCAGGGGGTCTTCGTCGACGCGCTCTCCGCCGGTGCGCAGCACGCCTTCCTCGAGGAGCGCACGAAGATCGCCGTCCGCGCGAGCGATGAAGGGCGCGAGTTCGTCCCTCCATCCCTCGACGGTCGCGCGCAGGGCCGGCCACGGAGCGAGCGAGGCGAGCGCGTGCCCGCGCGGATGCGCCTCCCCCCACCAGGGATCGACCCAGCCCGCATCGACGAGCAGCGCGTGACGCGCGCCCTCCCGGGAAAGCCCGACGGACCCGCCAGCGCCCGTGACGTCCTCCAGCTCGACCTCGTAGGGCTCGCGCCGGAGGGTGAGATCGACCAGTTCGGCGCCTCCTCCGAGGAGCAGAGTCCAGGAGCCGAGGGGCGCCGCGAGGCGGGCGAGCGCGCGCGTCGCGTGCCCCGTGCGCCGGTCGTTCTCGCCCCCGTCCTCCCAGCGCAAGGCGTCGTTCTGCCGCCCCAGGCTGACCTGCCCGGTCATTCCCGCGAATCGCACCAGACCCTGCGCGAGGATTTCGCCCGCCTCCCAGGAGAACTTGCGATTCTCCTCGAGCACGGTCCTCCCCGTGCGATTCGAGAGCTGCAGCCGCCAGCCCGATCCGCCGGTCGCGCGATCGACGGCCAGGCGCGAGTTCTGTTCCCCGATTCCCGAGTAGCGCGGGAAGAGCCAGACCGGACGGCCTTCGGAACTGAAATGGCCGTAGCCGCCGAAGAGACGCCAGGGGCCGGTCTCGCGCGCCAGGTAGAGTTCCTGCGACGCGGCGGCGGTCGGTCCTTCGGTGAGTCGGACGCCGCTCGCGGAGCGCGACCAGTCGACCAACGGCTCCGAAACCCAGAGCAGGCCGTCCCCGCCGGCGCCGAGAGGATCGAGGAAGGGATCGGGCGCCAGCAAGCTCACCCGGCCGACGTGCAGCGTCGAGGTGAGTTGCAGGCCCGCCTCGGGAATCCCCGCTCCGGAAGCGGCCGCCCCGCCGAGCCACAAGGAGAGACGCTCGACGCCGGAGCCGATCCGGTAGGGTACCTCCCAGGCGCCGTGGGCTCCCGCGCGATCGACTCCGAGCGCGGTCTCGCGCCAGACGAGATCGGAGAAGGTGAGCCCCGCAGAGCGATGGGTCGCCTCTCGGTCCACGAGAAGCCGCGACGCGACGGAAGGCAGCCGCGCGAGAGCCCAGCCGCCGTCCCACCAGACGAGCCCGCGCGGTTCCCCGGGCATGCGCGTGGCGACCTCGAGCGAGTCGCCCGGACCGGGTCCGTCCTGCGGAGCCGCGGCCGCCGCCGTCGAATCCGGTGGAGTCTGGAGCCCGACCGCAGCGAGGGAATCGGCCCGGGAGAGGGAGCCGGCGCCCCGGGAAAGGGAATCAGCCGGAGGCGGGAATGCGGCCGCGGGCAGCGGAGAATCAAAGGGCTGCGTGGGACCGGCGGGTACACCAGAGTCGGCCGGGGGGCGAGGCTGGGCGGCTGCCGGCCGCGGCGAAGCATCGGCCGCCGGCAGCCACCCGATCAAGGCGAGCAGAACGATCGCGATCCACCGGGAACCGGTCCCGGCGGGCAAGGAATCAAGCGGCCTTCTTCCCGATCTGGTCGAGGTAACCGGCAGCCTCGGCGAAATCCGGACGCAGCGCGAGCGCCTCTCGCAGGCGCTTCCTGGCCTCATCCAACTCCCCCACCGCCTCGTACTCGCGCGCCAGCAATACCAGCCGGCCCGCCTGGTCCATCTCGGTCCGGCTCGGGCTCTGCATCAGCAGGGTGAACTCGCGAATCGCCTCGCGATGGCGGCCGAGAGCCGAAAAACACCGGCCGCGGGTTTCCTGCAGTTGAGCCCCTTGGTCCCCCGTCAGGTCGTAGTCGCGCGACGCCGCCTCGAACTCGGCCAGCGCTTCCTCGAGCCTGCCCTGCTCCATGAAAACCACGCCGCGCTGATAATGGGTCCGGAAATCGTCGCGATCAACGCCCGCTTCGTCCGGGTTCCCCTGTTCGGAGGCGAGATTGACCTCGTTCCAGCGGCCTGGATCGCCGGCGCGGCCGGCCGCGGCAGTCGCTTCCTCCGCAAGGTCTTCCCCGGAGATCTCCCGCGCCTCGCCCGAGGTCGCCAGATCGTCGACCACTTCTTCGGCCTCCAGGTCCGAGGTCGAGAAGCCCCCGTCGGATGGCATGGTCGAACCGACCGCGGTCAGGCGCTCACGCAACTCGGCCGCCTCCTCGTCCCGCCCGGCGGCCTCTGCCACCTGCACCGCGCGCATGAGGATGGCGACGGCAGAATCGAAGCGCTCGATCCGGCGACAGAATTCGCTCACGCGGACGGCGAAATCCGCGCGTTGAGGGGCGAGCTCCTCCATGCGCTGAAGCGTCTCGCGGAAGCTGTCCTCCTGGCGCTCCTCCGCGGACGCGCGCTCGAGATAGGCGAAGTAGGCGTGCAGCGCGTCTCCGATCGACTCCTCCGCGGCGTGGAAGTCGCCCAGCCGGCACTGCAGGTCGTTACGACTCCCGTCGAGCCGGAGGATCTTGCGCGTGAGGGCGATGGCATTGCGGTTGAAGCCGAGACGCGCATAGGCGGCGATCGCTTCTTCGTAACGGGCGATCGCCTCGGTGACCTGCTCCGTCCGCATCAGCAGGTCGCCCATGTAGACGAAATCGTAGGGCCCGGCTTCCCCCGAGGCGAGAAATTCGGAGAACGTCTCGATGGCCTTGCCGATCTGGCCTTCCTTGACCAGCTGGTAAACCGCTCTGCGGCTAGTGCTCTTGCGTTCCAAAGGTCGTACCTCCCTACCCGCGGTTGCGGGCGGTCGGGTGCCGGGGGCCGCGTGGTCCTCTCCTCCTCCGTTATCGTCCGGGGCCCGGGAAACTCCACTGCCGTCTCGCAGAACCGCAGGACATTCGTTCGGGGAAAGTCGGGCGGGGAATCTCGCAAACGACCCGTAAGCTCGGCCTCTGCAAGATGCTGACGGTTGCCCGCCTGAAGGGGCGCCGGGGTCGGATGGGGTCCGCGGGACGCCGGCGTCGCGCGCGGGAGAGGACGCTTCCCTCCCGCCGGCCGCTACGCCCCGGCGCGCAGCGGACCGATCGGGCGCCCTTCGCGGATGCGCACCGCGCCGCCGAGGATGAGGTCACGCACGTCGCTCGAGCCGACGTGGTACGGCAGGCGGGCGTAGGAAGGAGCGTCGAGGATCTGAACGTCGGCCCGGTAGCCGGGCGCGAGGCTGCCGCGTTCGCCGGAGAGGCCGACCGCGGCGGCGGCGTTGTACGTCGCAGCACTCACCGCCTCGGCGGGGCTCATGCGCATCTCCAGGCACGCGAGGGCAATCGCCCACGGCATCGCGTCGGTCATCGAGCTGCCCGGATTGCAGTCGGTCGCGAGCGCGACGGGGGCGCCCGCGTCGATGAGTGCGCGCGCGGGCGCATAGGCGTGCGTGCCGAGCGAGAAGATCGTTCCGGGCAGCAGCACCGCGACGACTCCCGCCTCGGCGAGCGCGCGCATCCCTTCCCGCGAGACGCGCCCGAGATGATCGGCGGAGACCGCGCCCACCTCCGCCGCCAGCTCGGCGCCGCCGAAGGGCTCGATCTCGTCGGCATGGAGCTTGGGCGCGAGACCGTGCTCGCGGGCGGCGAGCAGGATGCGCCGCGACTGCTCCACGGTGAAGACGCCCTGCTCGCAGAAGACGTCGCAGAAGCGCGGGATGCCCGTTCGCGCCGCGGCGGGGATCATCTCCTCCACCAGCAGGTTCACGTAGTCGTCAGGACGCGCGCGCTGGGAGTCGGGGATCTCGTGGGCGCCGAGGAACGTCGGCACGATCCCGAGCGCGTGGCGCCGGCCGAGCTCCGCGATCAGGCGCAGGGCGCGCAACTCCCCCTCGGGCTCGAGCGCATAGCCCGTCTTCACCTCGACCGTGCCGGTTCCGTAGGCGGCCATGCGGTCGAGCCGCGCGAGCGAGGCGGCGAGCATGGCCTCGTCCGCGGCCGCGTGGAAGGCGCGCACGCTCGAGCGGATGCCCCCGCCGGCGGCGGCGATCTCCATGTAGCTCTTGCCCTGCAGGCGTTGCTCGAACTCCTCCTCGCGGCTGCCGGCGAAGAGGACGTGCGTGTGCGGATCGACGAAGGCCGGCAGCACCGCGCAGCCGCGCGCGTCGATCTCCACTCCGCCCTCGGCCAGAATGAAGGCGGCGCGGATCTGCTCGGTCGTCCCCGCGGCGACGATCCTCTCTCCCAGGATCGCGAGCGCGCCGTCGGAGACGATCCCCAGGTCGCCGAGCGCCGCGCCCCGCTTGGGCGCTCCGCGGGGCTGCGGCGGCACGAGGGCCAGCTGCCGGGCTCCGGTCACGAGGAGCGTCGCTTCGCGCTGCATGCATCCTCCCACCATACCTGGACCGCGCGCCCCCTCGCGAATCGCGCTCCGCGCCTCCCGCGCCGCGAGCCGCGGCCGCGCACCTCCGGGGGACCGCCCGGGCGGGGACTCGCCCTCTCAAACTCCCGCTTCGGCGTCGGTGATCATCGGCAAGCGGATGCCCGCCTCTCGGGCCATCTCAAGCGCTTCCTCGTAGCCCGCGTCGGCGTGGCGCATGACGCCCGTTCCCGGATCGGTCGTCAGCACGCGCTCGAGCTTGCGCGCCGAGAGATCGGTTCCCTCCGCGACGACGACCATCCCGGCATGGATCGAGTAGCCGATGCCGACCCCGCCTCCGTGGTGGATCGAGACCCACGAGGCGCCGGCCGAGGTGTTGACGAGCGCGTTCAGGAGCGGCCAGTCGGCCACCGCGTCGGTCCCGTCGCGCATGCCTTCCGTCTCCCGGTTGGGAGAGGCGACGCTCCCCGCGTCGAGATGGTCGCGGCCGATCACGATGGGCGCGCTCAGCTCGCCGCGGCGGACGAGATCGTCGATCACCGCGCCGAAGCGCGCGCGCTCGCCGTATCCGAGCCAGCAGATGCGCGAGGGCAAGCCCTGGAAGGCGACCCGTTCGGCCGCGAGCGGGATCCAACGGCGCAGCACGGGATCGTCGGGGAAGGTCTCGAGAATCGCGCGGTCGGTGCGCGCGATGTCGGCCCCATCGCCCGAGAGCGCCGCCCAGCGGAACGGACCCTTGCCGCGACAAAAGAGCGGCCGGATGTAGAGCGGCACGAAGCCGCGATAGGCGAACGCGTCGGCGTAGCCGGCCGCGAGCGCCTGGCCGCGCAGGTTGTTGCCATAGTCGAAGGTCGGCACCCCCTGACGATGGAAGGCCACCATCGCCGCGCAATGCCGGACCATCGATTCGTAAGACCGCGCGACGTAGCTCTTCGGATCGCGCGCGCGCAGCGCGAGCGCCTCCTCGAAGGGCATGCCGCCCGGGACGTAGCCTTCGAGCGCGTCGTGGGCGGAGGTCTGATCGGTGAGCAGATCCGGCCGTTCGCCGCGGCGCAGGAGCTCCGGGACGACATCCGCGGCGTTGCCGCGCAGCCCGACCGAGACCGCGCGCCGTTCACGGACGGCCGCGTGGATCCAGGCCAGCGCCTCCTCGAGATCGTCGGTGCGGCGGTCGAGATAGCGCGTGGCGATCCGCCGCTCGATGCGCGCCGGGTCGACTTCGACGACGAGCGCCGCGCCGCCGTTCATCGTGACGGCGAGCGGTTGCGCGCCACCCATCCCGCCAAGCCCCGCGGTCAGCACCCAGCGCCCGGCGAGGTCGCCGCCGAAGTGCTGGCGGGCCGCTTCGGCGAGCGTCTCGTAGGTGCCCTGCAGGATGCCCTGGCTGCCGATGTAGATCCAGCTGCCCGCGGTCATCTGGCCGTACATGATCAGGCCCCGGTCCTCCAGCTCGCGGAAGTGCTCGGGGGTCGCCCAGTGCGGCACGAGGTGGGAATTGGCGATGAGCACGCGCGGCGCCCACTCGTGCGTCCGGAAGATGCCCACCGGCTTGCCGCTCTGGACGAGCAGCGTCTCGTCGCCCTCCAGCACGCGGAGCGAGCGCACGAGCGCGTCGAAGGCGGGCCAGGAACGGGCCGCCCGGCCCGTGCCGCCGTAGACGATCAACTCGTCGGGCTTCTCGGCGACTTCCGGGTCGAGGTTGTTCATCAGCATGCGCAGCGCGGCTTCCTGCACCCAGCCGCGGCACGAACGCTCGCGGCCACGCGGCGCTCGCACGGCCCGGGGCGTGCCGCGATCGAACCGCGCCGGCGCTGAGGTGGACCGCGACGCGGGGCTCTCCTTGCGCATGGATGCTCCTTCCCATGGAACGCGCCCCGGGGGCCGCGATTCCGATCGCGCGGGCGGTCGCTCTAGCGGCCGCCCGCGAACCACTCCTTCGCCCGGCTCAGCAACTCGGCGTCGGAACCGGCGATCACCGGCGGGCCGGGAAGCGCCGAGAGGAACGCGCCGCCGTAGCGCGCGGTGACGACGCGCGGGTCGAGGATCACGCACACGCCCCGGTCGCTCTTGCGGCGGATCAGCCGCCCCAGGCCCTGGCGGAAGCGCAGGAGCGCCTCCGGCAGCGCGTAGGCGTCGAAGCTCGAGCGCCCACTCTCCTCGAGCGCCTCCGAGATTGCCTCGACGCGGGGATCGGTGGGAACAGGAAACGGCAGGCGAGTGACGACGAGGAGCTCGAGCTCCTCGCCCGGGAAATCGACGCCGTACCAGAAACTCGCCGTCCCGAGGAGCACGGCGCGCGGCGCCGCGCGAAAGCGCTCGATCAGCTGCGCGCGCGCGCCCGTGCGGCTCTGCACGAGCAGCTCGACCCGGGCCGGCAGCTTCGCCCGGGCGAGAGCGGCGCCCACCCGCTCGAGCGTGTCGTAGGCGGTGAAGAGGACGAGCGCCTTGCGCGGCACGTCGCGGGCCAGCTGCTCGATCGTGCGCGCGAGGGAGCTTGCGTACTCGCCGCCGCGCGGGTCGGCCGCGTGCTTCGCGACCAGGGTGAGGAGCTGGCGGTCGAGGGCGAAGGGACTGGACAGGCGCAATCGTTCGCCTTCTCCCGCTTCGAGGCCCGCCTGGCCGGCGAAGTAGCCGAAGTCTCCCGCGCCCGCCGCGAGCGTCGCGGAGGTGAAGACGACGCTCGCGCGCGGCAGGAGCAGGCCTTCCCGCAAGGCGGGGCCGGTCTCGAGCGGCACCGCGGCGAGCGCCGGGCCCTCCTGGCGCGAGGCCTCGAGGAAATAGACGCGGCCGCGCGGGTCGGGGGCGAGGAGGAGCTTCAACGTCTCGACCGCCTCGCCCAACTCTTCCAGCACGCTCTCGGCCGCCTCCAGGGTCTCCTCGTTCTCGACCCGGGAAGCGGCGGGCCGCTCCGCCTCCACCGCGGCCAGCAACTGGCGGGCGTCTTCACGCAAGACATCGAGGGCGGCGAGGCAGGCGTCGGTTTCCGCGGGCAGGAGCGGATCGAGCGCGTTGGCCGGCCGGTCGTAGCGCCGGCGCTCGCCTTCCGCCGGAAAGCCGGGGGCGGCGCGGAACGCGGCGAAGAACGCGCGGGTGCCTTCGAGGGACGCCCGCGTCTGCTCCTCGAAGGTGCGCAGGCGGCGCGTCAGGTTGCGTGCCGCGACCTTCCCGGGCAGCTCGCGCAGCAGGCGGCGCACCCGGTCGCTGAAGCCCGGCTCGCCGGCCCCACCCATCGCACGCACCCGCTCGAGCATCAGCCGCTCGCTCACCCGGAGGGTCAGCGGATCGAGCGCGGTGTCGGGCAGCAGATGCGCCTCGTCCACGATGAGGAGGCGATGCTCGGGCAGGATCCCGCCTCCGAACGCGTCGGCGAGGAGCAACGAGTGGTTGACGACGACGATCTCCGCCTCCCGCGCCTCGCGGCGCGCGCGCTTGTGGAAGCAGCCGTCGTCGGCCCGACAGCTGCGGCTCCGGCAGAACCGCGTCTGTCCGCCCACGCGCACCATCGCCCAGCCGGCGCGACTGCCGAGATCGGGCGCCTCGGCGAAGTCGCCCGTCTGGGTCGTCCGCACCCAACCTTCGAGGCGGTCGATCAGCCAGCGCCCGTCGGGCGTCGAGGCCTCCTCGGCGACGAAGAGGTCCCAGCGACGGCGGCAGAGGTAGTTCGCCCGGCCCTTCAGGCAGACGACGCGCAGATCCGGATGGACCACCCGGCGAAGGCGAGGCGCCTCGTTCTGCAGGATCTGGTCCTGAAGCGCGCGGGTGTAGGAGCTGACCACGACCGGCTCGCGTTCGCGGCGTGCGTAGAGGCTCGCCGGAACGAGGTACGCCATCGTCTTGCCGACGCCCGTCGGCGCTTCGACGAGGAGGATGCGCTCTCCCATGAGCGCGGCCAGCACACCGTGCGCCATCTCGAGCTGTTGCGGCCGCCAGTCGTAGCCTGCGACCACTTTCGAGAGGAGTCCCCCCTCGCCCAGGATCTCCTCCAATTGTCGAGCCAATCGTTGCATGGCGTGCCGTTCAGACTCCGTCGCTCGGGCCCGACATCGCGCCGCTTCCGGCCGGCCCACCGTTCGCCCTTTGCGCCGGGCTGCTTCGTGCGGACGCGCCGCCGCTTCCCGCTTGCCCCACGCTGCTCTCCGCGCGCAGGAGGGCGACTTCCTGAGCCAGGCGCCGCACGCGCTCGTCCAGGCGGGTGAGCGCGGCCGCGTGCGCCAGGGCGACGATCACGAGCCCGGCCGTCACGACGAGTAGCGCGACGAATGCCGATGAGCCGGCACCGGCGAGAGCCGGCCTCACCCAGGCGATCACGGCCGCGAGGAGAAGGCAGACGGCGATCAGAAGCCAGGCGGTTGCGTGCCCCAGCGACAGCCGCCCGGCGCGGCCCCAGCAGAAGGCGACTCCGGCGAGGCACAGCGCCCCCGCGGCAAGGACCCAGCCGAGCAGCATCATCCCTCCCCGGCCGGCCGGCGCCGCGAGGCTTCGATCGCGAGCGCGACCAGCATCTCGAAGACATAGGCGACCGGCTTCAGGCCCACGTGCAGCGTGCCCCCCGTCGGATTGTCGCGCATGCGCACCGGGACCTCGCCGATCCGAAAGCCGGCCCGGCCGCAGCGCACGATGATGTTCGCGTCGGGATAATCGGGCGGGAAGTCCCGCGCGCGGGCGTGGAAGGCGACCACGCCGCCCGAGAGGCCCTGGAAGCCGGTCGTCGCGTCGTGGACGGGAGAGCGCAGGATCCAGGAGGCGAGGCGCGCGAAGAGCATCATCCCGAGTCGCCGTGACCAAGGAGGACGATAGCTGCCGGCCCCGAGGAAGCGGTTCCCGAGGACGAGATCGATGCCGCGATCGAGCGCTTCCCGGATCGCGGCGATCGAGGCCGGATCGTGCTGGCCGTCGGCGTCCATCTGGATGACGCGGCCGTAGCCGCGTTCGAGCGCGTAGCGGTAGCCGGTCTGGAGGGCGGCGGCGTAGCCGAGATTGAAGGGGTGGCGGACGACGAGCACCCCCGCCCGCCCGGCGATCTCGGCGCTGCCGTCTCGGGAACCGTCGTCGACGACGAGGACGGCGAGCCCGGGGGCTGCCTCGCGGACTCCGGCGAGGACGCCGGCCAGGCGTGGCGCCTCGTTGTACGCCGGAATGACGAGGAGCGTCTCCACCCTGCCTCCCGTGGCGGAACTCCAAGTGCCCGCGATCCGCATGCAAGAGGCCACCCTAGCCGACGCTTACGGCCGCCGCAAGCGCGAGACCGCCCTCCGCCAGCGCGCCGCCGCAGCCGAACGGGAGACCGGCGCGAGCGGGCGCCGCACGGCCCGCCGGGCAATCGCTCGCCCGGCGCGCGCCCCGCGGCCGGGCGTGGTGCGACTCCTGGCGCGACTTTTCGCGTTGCCTCCCCGGGGGACGATCCCTAGCCTCGGCAGGCAAGTCGAGGCGGGCGGCCGGCGCCGGGCCGACGCCCGCGTCTCGCATTGCGGGAGGCTCCCCTTGAACGAACTCGAGCGGGCGGCGCGGCGCGTCGCGGAGCTGCGCCGGCTGATCCGCGAACACAACGCGCGCTACTACGTCGAGAACATGCCGACGATCGCCGACCGCGAGTTCGACCAGCTGGTCGCGGAGCTGGCCGAGCTCGAGCAGCGCTTCCCCGAGCTCGACGATCCGCACAGCCCGACCCATCGCGTAGGCGGCGAGCCGCTGCCGGGATTCCGCCCGCTGCCCCATCAGGCGCCGATGCTCAGCATCGACAACAGTTACTCCGAGACGGAGGTTCGCGAGTTCGACGCGCGCACGCGCAAGCTCCTCGGCGAGAGCGGCCCGCTCGCTTACGTGGTCGAGTTGAAGATCGACGGCGTCGCGGTCGCGCTGCGCTACCGCGACGGCGCATTCGAAACGGGGCTCACCCGCGGCGACGGCCTCTTCGGCGACGACGTGACGGCGAATCTGCGCACGGTGCGCGCGCTCCCGCTCGTCCTCACCGGCGAGCGGGCGCCGCTGCCCGAGCGCATCGAGGTGCGCGGCGAGGTCTACTTCCCCCGCCGGGCCTTCCTCGCGTTGAACGAGGCGCGCGAGCGCGCGGGGGAGAAGCCCTTCGCCAATCCGCGCAACGCCGCGGCCGGCACGCTCAAGCTGCTCGACCCCCGCCTCGTCGCCGCGCGGCCGCTCGCGCTCTTCGTCTACCACTGGCTCGAGGCGCCGCGCTTCGGCATCGAGACCCACGGAGCGGCGCTCGAGCGCCTGCGCACCTGGGGGCTCCCGGTCAACCCCCACGCGCGCGAGGTCGCGAGCATCGACGAGGCGATCGCGCTCTTCGCAGAATGGCAGCAGCGGCGCGCGGACCTCCCCTACGACATCGACGGCCTGGTCCTCAAGGTGGCCGGCCTGCGCGCCCAGGAGCGTCTCGGAGCGAAAGGGAAGTCGCCGCGCTGGGTGATCGCCTACAAATTCGAGACGGTCCGCGCGAAGACGACCATCGTGCGCATCGATTGGCAGGTCGGGCGCACCGGTGCCGTGACGCCCGTGGCCAAGCTCGAGCCCGTACGTCTGCTCGGAACGACCATCCAGAGCGTCACCCTGCACAACGCCGATGAGATCGCGCGCCTGGACGCGCGCGTCGGCGACCGGGTGACGATCGAGAAGGGCGGCGAGGTCATCCCGAAGGTGACCCAGGTCCACGTTGAGGAGCGCAGCGGCGATGAGCAGCCGGTCCTCCCGCCCGCGACCTGCCCCGTCTGCGGAGAGCCGCTCGAGCGTGAGGCGGGCGAGGTCGCGATCCGCTGCGTGAACGAGCACTGCCCGGCGCAGCGCAAGCGCGAGCTGCTGCACTTCGCGTCTCGCGCAGGAATGGACATCGCGGGGCTGGGCGACGCGCTCGTCGAGCAACTCGTCGACCGCGGGCTCGTGCGCGATCCGGCCGACCTCTACTCGCTGAACGCGGCGCAGCTGGCCGGACTCGAGCGCATGGGGCCGCGCTCGGCCGCCAATCTGATCGCGGAGCTCGAGGAGGCGAAGACGAGACCGCTCGAGCGCCTCGTCTACGCGCTCGGGATTCGTCACGTGGGCACGCACTCGGCGCGCATCCTCGCCCAGGCGAGCGGGTCGCTCGATGCCCTGGCGACGATGTCCGGCGAGGAGTTGTCCGCACTGCACGAGATCGGACCGACGATCGCGGCCGCGGTGGAGCGGTACTTCCACCGGCCGGAGACGGCCGGCCTGCTCGAGCGTCTGAAGCGCGCGGGAGTCATACCCCGCCCCCCCGCCGCGCGCCCCGGCGAACGGCCGCTGACCGGGTTGCGGTTCGTCCTCACTGGAACGCTCCCGCAGTGGAGCCGCGAGGAGGCGACGGCCCGCATCGAGGCGCTGGGCGGACGCGTCGCTGCCTCGGTCAGCCGCAAGACGAGCTACGTCGTCGCCGGCGCCGAACCGGGGTCGAAGCTCGAGAAGGCCCGCGCGATGGGTATTCCCGTGCTCGACGAAGAAGGCCTGAGAAGCCTCCTCGCCCGCCGGGAGGCGGGCGAGGAGGGGAAACCGGTTCGCGAGGAACCGGACGCTACTCGATCGCCTTCTGATTGATCTTCAGCCCGTACTCCTTGCTGAATTCGTCGAGCAGCGAGAGCAGCCGCTCCTCCATGCGCTCGCCCACCAGGTCGCGATGGGCCTGCTCCGCGGCCCCTTGGAAATCGAGCACGACCGGCCGGCTGCGCGTGAAGATCTTCAGCAGCAACCAGTCGCCCCGCACTTCGATCGGCTCGGCCACGAAGGGGCTCCCGTCCGGCCGGACGTCGAACTTGAGCGCCTGATCCCGGACATCCGGATAGCTGTACTCCTTGGCCGGCGTCATGAGCGCCTCGAAGACGATGCGCCGGTCGCGGCGGGCCATCTGCGCGCCAACCTCCTCCCAGGCCGCGCCCTGCTGCAGGCGCTGATAGCCCTGCGTGGCGAGCTCGCGCAATTCGCCCGGGAAGTAGATGAACCCGAAGGTCACCTCGTCGGGCGACATGTACTTCTCCTTGCGCTCCTGCCAGTAGGCCTGCACTTGTTCGACCGTGACCTGGAAGTCGTAGTCCTGGATCGACCGACCGTAGAAACAGTCGAGGGTGAGTTCATCCAGCTTGCGCTGCTTGTCGGCGAGGAACTGCTCGGTGGAGAGCAGGCCCTTCTCGGCCGCCTCCTGCCGGGCCGCCCACTGCTCCATCCGGCGCAGCACGCGCTGGCCGACCGCCGCCTGGTCGCCCGTCGAGGGCCAGAAGTAGAGATGGACGGATTGCAGGGACTCGAGGTAGTCGCGGATGGTCCAGGCGCCTCCCTGCCAACGGACGAGCGGCCGGGCGAGTTCCTCGGCGGTGTAGTTGGCGAACGGCATCCGCAGCCGGCCGAAATCGACCGTGAACTGCTTCGTGTTGCCGCCCGTCAACGAGTCATAGAAGGGGGCGAAGCCCTTCTGCATCACACTCACGTTCTCGGACGAGACGATCTCGAAACGATACTTGTCGCGGATGCGCTGCTCTTCGCGGAACTGCCGGCCCTGGCGATAGCTCATCTCGGCCTTTTCCTGGGCCTTTTCGTCGAGGCTGGGATCGATCGTCCGCTCCCCGTCGAATCGGATCAGGTGCCAGCCGTACCGGGCGCTCGGGAAGGGTTCCGAGATCTGCCCGGGCTTCTCGAGCGCGAAGAGGACGTCGGCCATTTCGAGGGGCATCTCGGAACGGTCGTGGGACAGGTTCTCGAAGTACGAGATCTGCTCCGAGGCGGCATCCGCCTCCCGGCAGACCTTGGCGAAGTCCTCCCCCGCCTGCACGCGCGCATAGATCGCGCGAACGTCCTTTTCGAAGAGGGTATTCACGTGGCTGAACTGCCGCTGCACGGACTTGACCGCGCGGATCGAGTCCTGGCGCTGTTGGTCGAATCCTTTCGCGTCGAGGACCACGCTCCACAGGGCATCCGCTTCCCGCTGATCGAGCCAGCGATTGAAGAGGCGTTGCTCGCGATCGGGCAGATCCGGGCCGCACTGCTCGCGCGCCTTCTGCAGGAGCACTTCCTTGCGGGCGTAGGTCTCGACGAATCTGCCGCGCTCCTCCGGGCTCGCTACGCTCCAGGGATTCGCCTCATTGAGGCGGTCGTAGTCACGCACGATCGTCGAAAGCAGGACCGAGCGCCCCGCGAGGGTGATCACCTCGGGATCCTTGGCCTCCCGCCCGCACTGGAGCGCGAGAGCCGCCACCAACGAGATCGCGACCAGCATCCGCTTCCCGGCCATCCAAGCCTCCCTTGTCCGTCGAATGGACTGCCCAGACCCCCGCGCCGGAGCTCGCCGAAGCGGGGGGACCGACGCGCGCGAGTTTGATCTTCCCCTAGAAGGCACCTACTACACCAAAATGCAGCCGCCCGCGCCAGGGTGATTCTCCGCCCGGCACGGCGTACTCCAGGCGGAAACGGCCCGCCCGCGAGGGCACCTCGACCCCCACGCCCGCGGCCCAGCGCCAGACGCTTTCGGCCCGCCGGCCGCGCAGGAGGTCGGCACCGGGCGTCCAGGGCTCGATCCAGCCTACATCGGCGAGCAGGTAGACTCGCGAGCCGCGCGCGTCGATGCGTGGTCCGAGCTCGGTCCGCTGGATGGCGTAGGAAAAGGCGCGAATCTCCCCCTCGGCGCTTCCTCGCAGGCTCTGCGAACCGCCGAGAACGAAGGCATCGCCGCGCAGCAGCGAATCCGCCCCCGAGAGGATTCCTGTCTCCTGGCGCAACTGCAGCCGCCAGGAGCGGCCCACCCATTCCTCTAGCCGCAGCCGCGCGCTGCGGCGGACTTCCTCGTCCCCGTCGCTCTGCGCGACCTCGGCCGTGGCCGCCCAGCCCGCGGTCCGGCGCATCTCGGAGTCCTCGCGATAGGCGACCCGGAAGCGCGTCGTGGCGCGATTCAGGCTCCGGGAAAGCGGCTCGCCGAGGGCGAGGCGGGCCTGTCCCCAGCCGACGGCGATCCGCCATTGGGGTGCCGGGCTCCAGACGAGGTCCGCCTCCCAGGAGGTCTCGGCGTACAGCGTGTCTTCCTGCACGTGGCGCAGGGAGGCATCCACGCCGACGGGGATGCGCCAGAGGAAGGGCTCGTGCCAGAAGATCTCGAACGTGCTGCGCTCGGCTCCCCAACTCTGCCAGTAGAGCCGGGTCGCGCGGCCGGTGCCCAGCAGGTTGCCGAGCGCGAGATCCAGGAATCCCGTCATCCCGCCCGTTGAACCGGTCTCGTCGCGATTCGAGTAGGCGAGGACACCGCTCACCCGGCTCGACGGCCGCTCGGCTAGGCGATAGAGCAGAACCGCATCGAGCGAGTCGGGCGCCAGGGCGTCCTCGCCCGCGTGCGGCCCGCTTTCCCCCCGCGCAGCGGACCCGGCCGCGCCGGACGCGTCCTCGCCATCCCCGCGCTGCGCATCGCCGACGGGGGGCCGCGCCGGGGGAAGCAGCAGATAGGGGCCGTCGACCTCCTCGAAGAGTCCGGTTGCGATCAGCTCCTCGCGCGCGCGCTTCCAGCGGTCGCCGCGATACCACTCCGGGCCCTGCCAGCCGGCGACTCTGCGCAGGAACCCCGGGCGGCTCGCATACCGGCCGGCAAACTCGAGTCCCGTCACGCGCACGCGCGGCCCGGGATCGCAGCGGGTGTCGATCTCGAGGATCGAATCGCCGCGGAAATCGGCCCACTCGATGCGAGTGAGAGGATACCCTTCGCGGTCATACCGCTCGAGGATCCCGCCCAGCTCCCGGTCGAGCCCCTCCCAGACCCCGTCTTGCCAGGAAAGGCCGGGAACAGGCGGCGGAGCGGGCGCGCCCGGCCGCTCGTGACCGCGTAGCCAGCGCACGGACGCTGCGACCGCACGCGGGCCGGGAGAAACCGTCCAGGCCCCGTCCGCCGCCCGGCGAAGTGAAGCCCTGAGATAGCCCGCTTCGGCAAGAAGGGCGAGCAGAGAGTCGGCGTCGGCCTCGCCCGCTCCCACCTTCGCGAGGCCGGCGAGAAGACGCGCGCGCACGTCGCCGGAAAGCGGTTCGGTGAACACCACCTGCGGCGCGCTCCCCGCGCCTTCCGCAGCGGCCGGGCCGGAGGAGACCGGACGCGGAGGGCCCGGGCATCCCGCGACGGCGAGCGCGAGCGACGGGACGAGGAGAACCGCGAGCAGGCGCGCGCGAATGCCCGCGCGGAGGCCCGCCCGGCGGGTCGGGCGCGGGGCCCGGCTCCGCGGCACGCTTTCCGGCACTTCCCGGATCGCGCCGCCCGTCGTCTCAGAAGTAGGCACGCGCCTCCATCCTTCCCGTGACGACCGCGTCCCGGCCGTCCTCCTGGTCGAAGCGCACCCAGAGCGAGCCGCTGAACCCCGGCTTCGGCCGCAGCGAGCCGGTGCACGTGACGCGCCAACCCGGCCGGTCGATCCAGAACGGAGAGGCCCCGGCGAGCTCCCGGTCGACCCACCGCTTCTCGACCGTCACTTCGATGCGCGTCGCGGCGACCGGTTCCAGGATCACGCCGCCGATGGCGCGATAGAGCCGGCGGGTTTCCGCGGACGGTCGGTAGTTCTCCTTCTGGGCCTCGCCCTGCACCCGCAGGTCGAGCGGGTCGAACACGCTCCAGTTCGCCTCCCCCGCCAGCTTCCCGGTCGTGCGCTCGTCGAACGAGCGGACTCCCGATTGCGCCCAGGCGATGCTCTCCCCCTCACGCTCCCAGGCGTATTCGATCCTGCTGCGCAGCCCGCGCCGGACGGTCCAGCGCACTTCGACCGTGCGCTGGTCCGCGTCCTGCATGCGCAGGGCGCCGAGCGCCGTCCGCTCCCGGCCTCGCCGTCCTTCCAACCGCAGGGCGGGAACGGGAAGGTCGGGCGCGCCGCTCCAGGAGAGATCCCCGCGCAGCGTGCGATCGTGGTCGCGGATCGACTCGCCGCCGCCCCACAGCGCGTGCGGATCCGAGAGCAGGCTCGCGAGACGGAGATCGGTGGACGCCTCCAGGCGCCCGAAGAGGGTCGTTTCGAGGCCGGCGAGAAGACCTTCGTCGGACGAACCGGAGGAGAACGGCCGCCCGCTCAGGCGTATCAGGCTCTCGAGGTGGGTTTCGAGGGCGGTGCTGTCGCCCGGCTCGTAATAGAGCTCGTAGGCGCCGCGGCCCGTGTAGCGCCCGAGGCTGTCGTAATGTCCCGCCTCGCCTCCGACGTGACGCAGCACCTCGCGCCGCAGCCGGCTCTCCGCGGCCGTCACGCGCCCGCGCCATTCGCCCGTCCAGCGCGTTCCCATCCCCCGGTGCGAGACCGCCCAATCGGCGAGATCGGTCGTCGCCTTCGGGCCTCCGGCGGTCTCATCGCGCTCGCGCCGGGAGTACATCGTCTGGACGATCGTCGCTCCCCGCAGGTAGCTCACGTCGGTCCGGTAGACGCGGCTCGTCGCCTCGCGTTCCCTCGCCCCTTCACTCTGGACGTAGTCCCGGCGCAGCTCGGCTTGGACCGAGGCCCGCAGCCCCGCGAGAACCGGCGCCAGCCGGCCGTTCAGGACCACGCGATCGAAGGCCGTGCCGCTCCTCCTGCCGGCGCCACCCCGGAGCAGCTCTTCCGACTCGAAGCCGGCGCCCAAGCCCCAGGCGCCGTTCCAGCCCGCGTTGCTGCGGATCCTGCGCGTCCGCCCGGGCGTCCCCGCCTCCTCGGTGCGCGCCTCCCACAGATCGGCGTCGACCGAGATCTTCCCCCGCCGCGCTGCGCCCACGTGCCAGCGATCGCCCGCGAAGCCGCCTGGCGCCGCGAGCTGCTCCCAGTCGCCCGCGAAACTCGCCCCCGACCATGGCCGCACGACCAGACCGACGACTCCGCGACGGTCTCGACCGTCGAGCACGGAATCGGCCGAAGCGTTCCATCGGCGATACTCGAACGGATCGGAGAGGCGCTCGGGCGAGGAGAAGTCGCGCTCGACGTCGCGCGCCTGGAAGTTGAGCTGGAGCAGATCGGGACGCCCGCCCCACAGGCGGGCGAGCAGCCAGTCGCCCTGGACGGACAGCGCGCCGCCCTGGTTGTCCGCGTCGTCGATCGAAGAGAGCGTATTGCGGTCGTACTGCGAGAGCGCCCCTTCCGCGCGCACGGAGAGCCCGGCCCCCACCGCGCCTCCCGCCCGCACGGCGACGACGTCGCGCCGCTCGGGAAGCGGCAGGCGCCGGCCGGGCAGGTAGCGGCCGCGCTTGCGGCCGGCGTAGAGGTAGTAGGTCGCCCCCAGGCTCGAGACGGTCCGCGTGTAGTCGCCTTCGCCTTCCCCGACGTCGGTGAAGGCGACCTGGTAGCGCGCGCCGTAGCGCTGCGCATCGAGCTCCTCGCCGACGAACAGGAAGAAGGGCGTCTCCACGCTGTCCGCCTCGACGAGCGCATAGTCGCCCAGGCTGTCGGGCACGACTCCGCCGCCGATCGCGTCCGCGCGGTCGCCCGCGAGGCGCAGCAGGTCGGCCTCCGCGTCGGTGAGCCCGGTGGCGGCCGAGCGATCCGCGTCGTCCTCCTCGCGCACCCAGGCGACCGCGAGACCGAGCGCCGCGGAGTCGCTGCTCGCCGCGGTCAGAGCGGTGTAGTCGCGGTCGAATGCGCCCTCGCGCACCTGCAGGTCGACGCGCACCTCGCTCACGGAGCCGACCGGGCGGCGCGGCGTGAACCAGAGCTCGCCCGAGTCGTAGTCGATCGTGTAGTCGGCGTCCTCGCCGCGCTGCAGCCGCACCCCATCCAGCCAGACGCGCTCGCTCGCCGCGACGACGATCGCGTCTTCTCCCGGCCGCCGTTCGCCGGAGTTGCCGTCGGGCAAGCGCGTGAGCAGCCGGTAGGGCCCCTGCTTGCCGTCCTCCGCGAAGAACTCGACGCTCAGATGCCGGCCGAGCCCCCGCCCGAAGGCGCCGGTGCCGCGCGCCCCGCCCTCCTTGCCGGCCCGCACGGTGAGCCCCTCCATCTCACGGCGGTGTTGCACGAAGGTGAATCCGCGCTGCTCGGCAGCAACGTCGCCGAGCCGCAAGGCGGCGCCGGGGGCGTCGACTTCGATGAGCACCTGGTCGAGATCGCTGAGCTCGGCCGTCGTCCCCTCGGGCTGCAGCGGGGTCGCGCGATCGGTGAGCACGGCCCGCACCTTGACGTTTTCGGCCAGCTGCCCGCGCACGACGAGATCGAGGCTCTGCTCGAGCTTCGCGTCTCTGCGATTGCCGAACTCCACGCTGAAGGTCTTGCTCCCGCCGATGTCGAGGCGCGCCCCGGGAGGCAGGCTGCGGTCGGGCGCGACGGGGAGAGAGGATGCGGCGAGGGTCTCCGGACGGTCGGCGAGCGTGCGGCCCCAGAAGCCCGCCAGCGGGAGCGGCAGGTAGCGATAGACGACGACGAGGCTGTCGGGCGCTGCCGGCGGTGGTCCCCGCTGCGCATCGAGACTCTCGGAAAGCGCGGGGGAAGGTCCGGCCCGTTCGCCTGCTCGGATTCGGGTCAGCCAGACGATCTCGCCCGCCCCGTGCAGCAGGCGGTAGTCGACGTCGGAGAGGAACAGGCGGTCGCCGAGACGGACCAGGAGCGACGCGGGCGAGACGCGCCCATGCGGCAGTTTCAGCGTGTCGCCCGGATCAGGAACGGCCAGGTGCACCTCCACGCGGTCGGCTCGATAGAGCCGCTCCGCACCGGAGGGGGAAGGCCGGGCCGGCGCGAGACCGTCGCCAAGGGTCCGGCCCGCGCCCACGGCTTGCGTGGCGGGAAGCAGAGCGAGAATCGCGAGCAGGACGAGCCCTCGCGCCGGGCGCCCGGAGAGCCGCCCGCGAGCAGGCGCATCAAGTGAGGAGGTGAGCCGCATTCAATCGCCCGGTCGGCCGTCCTCCGCGCCGGCACCGGGTTGCCCGTAACGCAGGAGGAAGACCAGAACCTTGGCCGCCGTCGCATCGGCGACGAGTAGTCGTCCCGATTCGTCCCAGGCGAGATCCACCGGACGCATGGTGTTCTCCGCCGTCCGGATGCGCCACGGTTCGCCTTCGCCGGCGGGCAGGACGAGAACGCCGCCGTTCGCCGGATCCCCGACGAAGACATTGCCCCAGGAGTCGGCGGCGAGACCGCTGTAGGCGGGCGCGCGGCCACCACCCTCGGCTTCCGCGCCGCCGCCCGGCATCGGGCGCCACGCGAAGCGCCGCCCCGCGGGCTGGAGCACCGCGACTCCCGCCGGGCGGTTGGTGAGGACGAAGAGCCTGCCGAGCGCGTCGACCTCGATCGCGACCGGGCCGCGCAAATCGAACTCCTCGGCCGCGCCCAGGATTTCGCGGAGATTGGCCGACCCGTCGAACTGCAGGATCCGCCCGCGCCGCCCATCGAGCAGGAAGAGATCGCCTCCCGGATCGACGCAGAAATCGATCGCCTCGCCGAGATCCTCGCCGGCGCTTTCCAGGCGCGCGGCGAGCTCGACCCGCTCCTCGCGCACGCCGTTCAGGTCGAAGCGCGCGACGACGGCGTTCCAGGGATCGAGGGTGAAGACCTTGAGACCCGAACGGGCGAAGACGCGGGTAGCGAGATCGAGTTGCACCAAGCCTTCTCCGCCTCCCGCCGGGACCACGGTCCCCTCGGCGGGGTCGATGCGGATGAGCCGGTGGCGGCCGCCTTCGATGATCCAGACCTGGCCGGAGACGCCGACGTCGATCGCAACCGGAACGAGCGGCGCGCCCGCCCAGGTCCACTGCCACTCGCCCGCGGGCTCGGCCGAGCGCGCGATCTTCGGGGTGCCGCGCGAGGCGGAGATCTGCGCCGCTGCGGGGACCGCGAGAACGAGCGCAAGCAGGATCGCGGCGGCGGCCCGGCGCCGGGCTGGCGCTCGCCCGGCCCGGTTCACCGTTGCGCGCGGGGGCCTGATGGCTGGCATCGCCGCCCTCCGCGCGGCCGTCATCGCGCCGGCGTCCAGCGGACGCACACGTACCCGCCGTCTTCGCCGGGCAGGTAGAAGACCGCCCTCGCATCCGCTTCTTCGCGCGGCCCCTTGCGCCCGGAGATCCAGGCCGCGTCGACCGCGCTCACGAGGCGGTTCAGCAGCGCCGCGCCGATGAAAAGTCCCGCGCGACGGTAGGCGTTGCGGCTGTCCTTGCGTCGCTCGCGGAACTCGAGCCGGTGGGCGCGCGACTGCCACTCCCAGGCGGGAACGCCGCGCAGGTTCTCGGCCACGTAGGCCTCGCGCGCCTCGAGGTCGTCGCCGTAAATGGCGCGCGCGCTGCGCGCGATGTCGTCGCGATAGGCGTCGTAGCTCGCGTAGTTGCCCAGGTTGCGGTAGAACCAGTCGGGCCGATCGCCCGCATCCTCCACGCCGGCGAAGCTCTCGGCGTAGTCGATGTAGCGGTTCTTGCGGATGTGGCCCTGGATCTCGCTCGCCAGCACGCCGACCCAGATCGCCGCCTCGGCGGTCAGGTAGGCGCGGGCGCGACCCATATGACCGTTCGCCCTCTGGCCGAGGCCGGGCAGCAGCAACGACGCGCCCACGCTGCGCACGCGAGAAAGGCGCTTCACCGGCTGAGCCGCGTCGCGCTCCTCCGCGCGGTCGGCGGCGGTGAGCATCAGGGATCGCCATGGCGACCAGCCCGCCTCCTCCAACCGCAGCGTCCGGCCGGCGGCCGACCCGGCGGCGCCGGGCAGCGCACCCGTGGGGATGGGCGTCGCGCAGAGTCCGATCAGGAGTCCGATCAGGATTCCGCTCCGCGCGAGCGCGGACGGCTCACGTCGCACGATTCCTCCGCAATCCGCACCGGCGCCCTGCGCGCCTTCGCTCCCTGCCGCCGGTCGACCCGGCACTCATCCGAAGTGCCGCGTGATGCGGACCTCGGGCCGGGGACGGAAGGGAAGCCCGCGCACGTCGAGGCGGATCTGGGTTGCGCGGTCGAGCTGAAGGCGGATCGCCCGCGCCTCCAGGAAGGCATCCACGGCGGAGACCAGATGGTTGAGGAAGATCAGGCGGCTCGACCAGCTCTGCGCCGAGCGCAGATCCTCGCGATCGCTCCATATGCCGTGGTAGATCTCGAAGCTGAGCGGCGAATCCCACCCGCAGCGGTAGTTCTCGCGCGTGATGTACTCCAGGAACCGGCTGCGGTCGCCGTGGTCGATCACGTCCCGCAGCTCGCTCGCCGGGTCCTCGTTCCAGCAGCCCGCCTCTTCGTAGCGGACGAAGCTCCAGTGGCCGTCGCCGCTGTCGGGCGGCCACCCGGCCAGACGTTCGAGCTCTCCGGTCTTGAGCGAGTTGCCGTCGCGAAACGCGTTGTAGGCGAGCCAGCCGGTGACTTCCGCGGCGAGGTAGCCGAATCCCCGCACGTAGGAGCCGTTGCGCATCTGTCCCGCGCCCGGGAGGATCGCCGACATGAGGCCGGTCAGGAAGGCCGGCCCGTTCACGTTTCGGGAATGGCCCGCCGGTCTTCCCGCGTCCCCGGCCACGATCGACCCGGCATCGAAGACGGTGGGGGTCCACGAGCCGCCGGCCGCGCGCCAGATGGCGAAGTCCCCGTTGGGGCCGGAGAGCCAGATCGGCGCCTCGGCCCGCCGGCCCGCCTCGCCGGCCAGGTTGCCCGCGAGAGCAGCCGGGCGGGCGGCGATGCCGGCGTGCGCCCCGCTGGCCCGCGACCAGACCGCTCCACCGATCGAGCGCGCGCCGGGCGATGACGCCCACCCCGCCGGAGCGGCGGCGAGGAGCAGGGCGCCGCCCGCGAGCAGCAGCACGCGCGCCCTCGGCCGCCCGATTCGCCGCCCGTCGATCATCGCTTCTCTCCCCGGACGTCCCGTCGTTGCCGTTGCTCTCCGGTCACGCGGAGAGCGAGGCCGCTAACGCACGACGGCCAGCTTGCGGATCACGCGGCGTGACTCTCCGCCGCCCTCCGCGCTGATGCGCGCCACGTAGAGCCCCGGCGCCAGCTCCTTCAAGTCTAGGTCCCATACGACCGGCTGGCTCACGTCGGCGACGGGCAGCTCGCCCTGCCAGACGCGTTGGCCGCTCGTGTCGAAGAGGCGCATGCTCAGCGTCCCGGGGCTCCCCATGCGCACCCGCAACGCTCCCTGTTCGCCGACGACCGGATTCGGCGTGAACAGCAGGCTGTTCTCGTCCCACAGACCCGCATAGACCCGCGGCTCGCCGAGACGCTCCCGCGGGAAGCGATGCGCGCGCTCGGGGCCGCCGTCGGGACGCCACATCTCACCCGTTCCGATCCCGCGAGACGGCAGGCCGATGTCGAGGATCGTCGTGAAACCGGTCGCATCGGCGGCGAGAAGCTCGAGCGCGCCATCGCGACCGGTGGGAACCACCCAGGGCCCGGCAGCGATCGAGAAGCCGGCCGCGAGCGGCCAGCCCGAGACCTCCCGGCCGTTCGCCTGAAAGGCATGGAGCATCCCGTCGGCGCTGCCCTGCAACACTTCCGGAACGCTGTCTCCCGTCACGTCGGCGAACACCGCCCCCGAGAGGACGCGTCCGAAGGCCCCGCGGTCGGGATGCCAGACCGAGCGCGGCCAGTACGCTTCCGGATCGCCCCCGGGCATGAAGAGGTGCACGCGGCCGTCCTCGCCGGTGACGGCGATCTCGAGGACGCCGTCGCCGTCCGGATCGCCGGCGACCGGGCCACCGGCCGGCGAGGCGCCGAGTTCTCGCGGCCAGCCGTCCAGAAGCGTTCCCTCGGCTCCGAAGACCCCGACGCGGCCCGCTGCATCCACGGCGACGAGCCTCCCGGGCTCGCCCGCAGGCCCCTCGATCAGCAGAAGGGAATGGATCTCCACGCCCGGCCCGAGCGTGCCCGGCCAGCCTTCGGCCTCCACGAACCCGCCCATCTGCGAGCCCGCCGCGGCATGCACGGTTCCGCCGGCGTCGCCCCAGGCGAGCGCCGCGCTCCCGTCGCCGAAGAGATCCCCCGCGGCGATCGCGGTCACGCCGAATCCCGCCTGAACCGTGCGCCAGACGAGAGGATTGGCCGCGCCCGGACGAAGCCCGCGCAAGCGGCCTTCGCAATCGCCAACCACGATCACCGAGTCGAGCGCGAGAGGTGCGGTCGTGAAGCGCAGCGTCGGCGAGGGAACGGCGCCGCCCGGGTAGCGCATGCGCTCGTCGCCGAATCGGTTCCAGGCGTAGACCGCGCTCCCCGTGGCGGCGGCGAGGATCAGGTCCTCCTCCCCGCCCGGATCGAAGAAACGCGACTGGGCCGCGATACCGGGAATGAGCAGGCTGTCGGGCGGCTCGACGAACAGCCCGTCGGCGTAGTCCGCGTACGCGTACGGGGAGCCGTCGGCCTCGAGCGCGTAGATCGTGCGACCGCCGGCCGTCAGGATCTCCGGGATGCCGTCGTAGTCGAGATCGACCGGGTTCAAGCCCTCGGGAGCTGGGGGCAGCGCCGTGTAGCGCGGCCATCCCCGCCGTACCCAGCCCTGCCCGATGTCGACGCGCAGTCCGAGCGCCGAGGAATCGACGACCGCGATGCGGATCCCCGTCGCTCCCCCGCCTCCCGAGACCGTGTTCGGATCGGTGCCGGGTCCGAAGGAGGAGTAGCCGTGCGGGAACCAGTAGTCGTAGGCGCCGCCGGTCCATTCGACGCTGTAGATGTCGCCGAGATCCGGGATGCCGTCGGCCTCCTCGAGGTCGACTCCCTGGCGCTCGGTCGTGATGTTCACGCAGCCGTAGCAGACCGCTTGCGCCGCCTGGATCGCGGCATTGTCGATGTGCCAGATGAGCAGGCCGCCTCCCGGAAGCAGGTAATCGCGCTCATGGACGCCGAGCGTGTCGGGAGGGAGGCCGAGCGAATCGGTGACCGCGCGCTCGAGGTTCGCCGGCCCCAGCATCACCCCGGTCGAATCGTCGCGCTCGAGCACGACCAGGCCGTCGCCGTTCAGGTCGTACGGCCGGTTCTCGAGGATGTAGTACTCCGAGGCGAGGAGTTCCGGGCGCCAGAAATCCTCCTCCCCGGGGACCGAGTACCAGCCGTCCTCGGCGATCCCCTGGCCGCCGATCGGCACGAGGGCGATCTCGTTTCCCGGCTGCACGGGCGGCAGATCGACCGCGCGGTCGGCGGTCACCCACGTCGCGCGCATCCCGCGCGGGAAAAAGAGCAGCTTGGTCCAGGGATCGATGCTCGCCGGAATCGCCCCGCGGACGAAGACCTCCTCTCCGCGCTCCTCGTCCCACACGCTCCCGAACAGCTGCTCGCCCGAGTCCATGAGGCTGAACATGCCGACCATCGGATAGAAGTTCAGCGGGTTGTACAAGTCGTAGAACCCGATCTGATGGCCGAACTCATGGGCGAAGACGCCGTTCAAGGCGCCGGTGAAACCATCCTGGGAGACCGTTTCGGGAACGACGAGGACGATGTCGATGAAGAAGGTCGAGTCCCGGACCGCCACCGGGTCGGCCAGGTAGAGATTGAAGCTGGGGATGTCGTAGTTCGTGTCGAGGTTGACGTCGCCCTGGTAGTCCGGGCCGGCGTGGATCAGCCAGAAGCTGTCGAAGCGGGAGAAGTCGGGCGGCGCCTCACTCGTGTCGGCGCAGGCGAAGCCGTCGCGCACGAGCTTCTCGGCGAGCGCGAGGATCTCCTCGTCGCTGCCGCTCAGCACCCAGGGGCCGTAGTCGGCTGTGTCGCTCAAGTGGTACGCCGAGTCGTTCTCGGCCGGGAAGATCTCCCAGTCGAGCACGAGCTGCCCGCCCGACTGCTGCGCGTAGTAGCGACGCAGCGCTTCCATGTGGCTGGCGAAGAAGGCGCGGTCGTGCGGCGGCGGGTCGATCAGCAGGCCGGTCGAGTCGCGCAGATCGAAGCGCCCGTCCTCGGTCGTGCTGCCCGAGCCGCCGCCGTCGTGCAGGAAGTCGACGCGCAGGGCGAGGATGCGCACCGTATCCGGCGGCAGGCCTTCCGCGCGCGCTTCGGCCAGCCGGCGCTCGAGGAGCCCCGGGGCGAGCGTGAGCAGCGCGCGCGGGTCACGCTCCGGATCCGCGCGCTTCATGCGCCGCCAGAGGACGCCGTCGGGGCCGGCGGGCAGGCGCGCGTCGCGCAGCACGGGCGGGAAGGGGCGCGGGAGGAAGGCCGACGGCCAGCCCCCGGGCGCGAGCGGCGCCCCCGCAGGGCCGGCATGCACGTCCTGGGCCAGCTTCCACGCGACCGGACGGCGGATGTCGCGGTCGTCTGCCCCCCACGCGACCGCCGGCAGCAGCAGCCAGAGGAGCGGCATGGCCGCGCGCCAGGTCTTCACTACAGCTGCATCCCGACCGAGAGGTAGCTCACCCGCGCCAGATCGAGCGCCTGGGGCACGCTCGAGTAGTCGAAGCGGATCGTGCGGGACTGCCCGAAGTTGACATCGAGGCCCGCCCCGAAAGTGAGCGCCTCGATTTCGCCTTCCGGATCGTCCACGTAGCCGAGACGGAAGTGCAGGCGCTCATGAATCGAGAACTCGGCGCCGAAGTTGAGCAACTCCTTCATGTCGCCCCAGCCGATCCGCGGGCGCTGCTCCTCGTAGGTGCGCTTGGGATAGGTGATCAACGCCTTGTTGAAGTCGAAGGCGCCGACCACCCGGAGGAACTCCGAGTCGTAGACGTCGACGGCCAGTCCGACCTTCAGGTTGCGCGGCAGCGGGTCGGCATCGTCGGCATCGATGAAGACCAGGTTCGAGCCGAGATTCTGCACGTTCAGGCCGATCGCGTAGGGGCGCACGAGGACGCCGCGCATGAGAAACCCGGCATCGACCCCGAACGCGTCGGCGCTGCCGTCCTTGTTCTCGATGCCGGCAACCGACATGGCCCACTCCGGCGCGAGGTCGACGCGCACGTACTTCATCGCCATGCCGACGTTCACGGCGGAGAGCAGGCTCGCCGGATCACCTTCGTAGAGCTTCAGCCCCGCGCCCACCACGGGCACGAACTCGTAGCTGCTGAAGAAGCCCTTCGACTCGCCCTCGGTGGTGGTGGCCTCGGTCTGGCCGTAGGAGAGGTACATGACGTCGACGCCGTACCCGCCCCAATCCCCCAGGCTGCCGGCGTAGGCGATGTTCAGGTAGTAGACGTCATCGGCGAGATCGGGAACCAGCTTGGCCATGGTCGAGGAGACCTCGGGGCGCTCGAGATCGCCGAGCAGCGCCGGATTCCACCAGATCGAGTGCGCGCGCTGCGAGAGCGCGACCCCCGCCTGGCCCATGCCGGTGGCTCGCGCCGCCGGCTTGATCTTCAGAATGCCCGTGCCCCCGTGAGTCTGCGCCCAGGCGGCCCCCGGCAGCGCCACCGCTCCCGCGATGAGAAGCAGTCCCGCCGGCCATGCGAACCTCATCCTCGAATTCATCTTGCTCCTCTCTCTGCGTCGGAGGACTGCCCCCGTCGGGACCGGCCTCTCCTCCAACCCTCGCTCCGGTGCTCGGTTCCCGCTTCTCCCAACAGCCGCAATCGCTTGCGGGAACCCTGCCTGAAACGAGATCGCCATCCTGCGCGGCTAGCGCAGCACCGCCAGCCGCTCGATGCGTTCTTCGACGTCACCGTTCGAGCCGTGCGCGCGAACGCGGAAGAAGTACAGCCCGTTGGCGACGGGGTCGCCGTCCTCGTCACGCCCATCCCAGGGGATGCCGACATCCCGGGCCCGGGCCGGGGAGAACCGCCCCCCGGCGAGCGTGAGGATCTTCCGCCCGGAAACCGCGTAGAGGATCACCTCGACATCCGCCTCGCGATCCAACTCGAAGAAGAACCGCGTCTCCGTCTCCATCGGATTGGGAACATTGTAGACCATCCCGAGGAGCCTTCCCAGCGAATCCGGGCCGCCGCCGATCCGGAAGGGCAGTTCCTCGCGCCGCCGACGGCCCACGTTGTCGGAGACCTCGAGCGCGAGCGTGAGCTGCTCTCCCGCCGGCAGCCCCTCGGGCAGGCTGTAGCGCAGCCAGCCGACGCGGTAGTTGTCGCCGAAGGTGACCGCGGAGGCCAGATCCTCGGCGACCAGGTGGCGCCCGTCGCCGTCGCTGATCGTGAGCACGACCGAGCGCGACGGCGAGAGCGCGGCCACGTAGATGCCGCTGGAGTCCTCGAGCGTCGCCCACAGCGCGCTGCCCGCGTGGATGCTCTGCGGATCCTCCCAGGAGAGTTGGATCGTCGGGCCGAGCGTGTCGCTGCTCGGCACCTTGATTTCGGGAATCAGCAGGTGCGCGAGCGCGCCCACGCCGTCGCCGGCCGCGAGCCCGCCCGGCTCCCCCGCCTCGCCCGGACGAAGGTAGGCATGGGCGAACGCAGGGCCCCGGTCCCCGACGAGAAGCGCGGTCGGCACGAAGAAGCGACAGGAGAAGCTGCCGGCAGTCACCGGGACGCGGCCCGAGAAGATGCGCGCGCCCGGAAGATCGTAGTCGGCCGATCCCGAGGAGCTGCTCGGCGTGCGGTGGACGGCGGAGTCGAGCACGAGCACGTCCGCCTCGCCGGAAAACGACTGCCGCGGGGCGGCCCCGGCGTCGATCAGCTCGCCGTGCAGGATCGCGGGCGCGCCGCGCAGCAGCGTGTCCGCCCCCGCGCTCACTCCCGGCACCCCGTCGAGCCACAGGCGGAAGCGTCGCTCGGGCGCGGCGAAGCGGCTGTCGGGATCGCCGAGCAGGCAGTAGCGCAAGTCGTTCGGGTTCTGGTTCGCCCACTTGGCGGCGAGCAGCGCCGGCCCGAAGGCGCGCGCGCCGGTGAGCGTCCGCGCGGGGAAGAGCTGGCGGATGAGCCCCATGTTGAGATTGAAGTTCTCCACGCTCGAAGCGGTCGAAGTCGCGCTGACGACCGCCAGCGCTCCCCCCGCCGTCAGGCGCAGCGCCTGCACCGCGAGGCCCGTCTGCTCCGTGGTGAAGCGGCCGACCGCGCAGGAGGCGGTGATCAGGAGGAAGGGCTTGCCCGCGTTATCCAGCGAGGAGACCGAGGACTGATCGAGCAGGCGCTCGTCGGCGAGCTGCACGTCGCTGCCGTGACCGATGTAGTTGAACAGCAGGGCGCCGTCGTTGATCGCGCTCAAGAGGTCCTGCGTCGCCTGCGGCTTGCGATCGTAGCGGCATTCCGGGCCGTATTCGTACAAGTAGATCTTCTCGAGGCGCGCGTCGGAGGGGGCTGAGTCGCTCAGCGATTCCGTGTAGCGCATGTGGAAGAAGTGCAGCCCGTCCGTCTCGGTGCCTTGGCAGACGTCGTCGGCGGCGAAGATCAACCGCGAGCGCCAGTCGCCGGTCGGCGCGGCCGTCTCGTACTGCGCGATCTTCTGCACCAGGGCCGCGGCCTGCGTCGCGTTCGCGACCGGCAGCCGGCCGATGTGCACGTCGATCAGCCGGTCGTTCGGACCGTCGAGCAGGGCGAACCAGTCGTCGCTGTCGAAGGCGACCTCCCAGGTGATCACCGTCTGGTGTTGCCACGAGTACGACCGGTACGTGGGCACGAGATCGGGCAGGTTGCGGCCGAGGAGATTGCGCGGATCCTCGGACGCGTTGCCGCAGAGCAGGACGTGCGTCAGGCGGGCGGCGTCCGGTTCGTCACGCCACCTTTCGCGCGCGAATTGCAGGAAGCTGCGCAGCGCGACCGGGTCCTGCTGGCCCCAGGAGAACTCGTCGCAGATCGCCTGGATGGGGATGACGGCCACCTCGCCGGCGGTCAGCGTGTCACCGGCCGCGCCGTGGAAGTGCGTGCGCCGGTGCGCGGCCAGCGCCTCCGCGGCCGCGCGCAGCTCCTCTGGCGCGAGGATGGCGTAGTCGACCGGCGTGGTCCGATCGCGCAGCCATTCGCCGTCGGCGACC
>Ga0316622_100000212_pt1 | contig 31141 bp, 26 predicted proteins | sample OWC_Aug_OW2_C1_D_FD_207646 | JGI IMG/M metagenome (GOLD analysis project Ga0316622, IMG submission 207646) | Wetland soil microbial communities from Old Woman Creek delta, Ohio, United States - OWC_Aug_OW2_C1_D5_C | ecosystem: Environmental > Terrestrial > Soil > Wetlands | place: USA: Ohio... | reverse complement strand
CTTGGTGGCATCGCCGAGCAGGAAGCCGACCGGGATGATGATATTGCAGCCTTCCTGGGCGAAGGCGTTGATGTTCTTCTCATAGTCGGTCTGTTGCTGTGACTCGAGGTACTTGCCCTCGATGCCAAACTCGGCCACGGCATCTTCCACGCCCTTCCAGGCGGTGGCGTTGAAGGACTTGTCGTCGATGCCGCCCACGTCCGTCACCTGGCAGGCTTTGAATGAGGGGGCCTCAGTTACGGCTGGTGGGGGGGCTTCGGTGGGCGGGGGCGCCTCAGTGGGGGCTTCTACCGGTGGAGCGGTTGCCTCAGGGGTGGGCGTAGCTCCACCGCAGGCGCTCAGCACCATGGCGGCGACCATGAGCAACGATAGTAATATAAACAGCTTTTTAGTCATGTTTTCTCCTCCTAAAGAGAGATTTCGTGTATGTCTACACTCGGTTAATGGGGATAGTGGGATGAAAGGAAGACGGAATCTATTCGATCAGCGACCTCCTTCTGCTGAAAAGTGTGGAATTGAAAGCAAAAAGCTGGTTTTCTCGGCTCTGTGCTTGGTATTGGGCATGGTTCGTCTCATTGCTAGTGTAGCATGAACAGGCCAGGAACGCAACATGATTTTAATCCTTGTTAGCGCCTGGACAGAACTACTCTCCCTGCCAGGTTGCTGGGTCGACGCCGGTGTCGATAAAGCCAGCCAGCAGGTCGGCCAGCATGTTCTCGACCAAGAGCTGCTTGCCCGGGCTGAGCAGGTCGGGATTGGTAGCCAGGAACCCCAGCTGCTGTTGCAGGCTGGGATTGCTTTCTCCCTTGAGCAGGGCAGGCCAGGCTGCCTGCAATTGTTGCACGGGATCGGCTGTGTCCAGGGATGCCACCCAGCTCTTGCTCAAAGCTTCTGGCGGCGGTCCGGCAAGGATGAGGTGGATATCGCTCTCGGCGAGCAGCTCGAGCAGCTTGGGGTCAGCGATGGCCGGATCCACAAAAACAGTCCCCACCTGCCAGCTGAGCAGCATGTTGGTGACCGCCTGCCAGTCGGCGGGGGTGGCAGCGGCGGGCAGCTCCAGGGTGATGGGGTAGCCAGTGGTGGGGAAGGGCGGGTAAACCGGCCGGCACAATCCGCAGAAGTAAAACACGCCGTTGATAAACCCCTGGCGCATGGCCTGGCCTTCTGGTGACCCGGCTGCCGTCAAGATGCCCGCCCGGTAATCTGGGGTGATGGCGGCGGCTGTGTAGCCTGCGGTGAAACCGAGCTGGTCCGGCCGCTCTGCCTGAGTCCCGATGAGGCTGAGGTTGGCGCCGGGTTCTATATCGGGGATGCCATAGGCGACAAACTGCACCTCCGGGTAGGCGGCAGCCAGCTCGGACAGCCCTTGAGTTGGGGGCAGCGCCACGACGATCTGTACGTCTTGCATCTCATCCGCAGACAGGTCGGGGCGTAATTGGAAGCGCAACCCGGACTGCGCGGCGAGATCGGTCAGCAAGGTTTGCATCTGGCTGGATAAGCCTGCGTCCCCCTGCGCAGGGGCCAGCAAGATCACTTTCGGGGGAGACGGGCTGGGCGAAGGGGTAGGTGCAGCCGTATCTGCTGGCTCTGGGGCGCGGGTCTCGGATGGGGTAGGTAGAGCTGTCTGGGGAGGAGTTTCACCATTGCACCCCAACAACACCAGGCTAATCAACAATACCAGTAGAAAGAAATGGCTACGACGAAGCGTGTTTGTAGAATAACTCATCATCTTTTCAGGTTTGGCCAGGTACAGGCAAGTTACTTGCATCAGTTGGTGTATCAGGCCGCGGCCTATAATTTTACTATGAGTTAAAGGCCTAAAACCCGGATCCCAAAATCTCGTCAGGACGAAGGTGTATAATTGCTGAGATGATTGAGCTCAATATCCCTGGTCGTGGCACCTTGCAGCTGGAGCACCTGGTGAGCGATGTCAACGGCACTCTGGCGCTGGATGGGCTATTGTTGGAAGGCATACCCCGGGCGCTGAGAGGCCTGCGCGACCGGCTGGAGATCCATCTTTTAACCGCAGATACCCATGGCAGGCAGGACCTGATCGACCAACAACTGGGATTGAAAGCGATCCGCCTGCAGCCTGGAGACGAGGCCGGGCAAAAAGCAGCCTACGTACGCCAGCTAGGAGCCGGGCGGGTGGTTGCCATCGGCCAGGGGGCGAACGACGCCGCCATGCTGAAGGAAGCGGTGCTGGGCATCTGCGTGGCTTCCCGCGAAGGGGCGGCGGTGGAGACGCTGCTGGCGGCAGACCTGTACCTGCCTGATATCTACGCCGCGCTGGAGCTTTTGGATCGACCTCTGCGCGTCGTTGCCAGCCTGCGCCGGTGAAACACTCTCATTCCTTGCGATGAGCCTGACCAAGACAGAAATGCACCCTGATGACCCGGAGCGGATGCCGCCGGCCCGCCGGAGGCGAGCACGAAGACTACTGGCGCCGCTAAATGCCGATGAGCGCGCCGCGTGGGTCGATCGCATGGCGCAGCGTGCTTCACCGTCCTTTGATTTTTTTCTGTTCTCTCTGCTCTCCGGCCTGGTGCTCAGCATCGGCTTGATGTTGGACCAGCCGGTGCTGCTCCTGTTGGGGGCAGTTACCGCCCCGCTGATGACCCCTTTGGTCGGCACCGCCCTGGGCACGGTGCTCGGCTCCGGGCGCTATTTCCTGCGCAGCCTGACTGGTTTGGTGATTGGCAGCTTGCTGGTTTTCGTCTGCGGATATATTGCGGGCGCTTCCTTGTTTTACCTGGCGCCCTACTGGCAACCCACCAGCTTCACCCAGGCTCATCTCAACGCCCAACTTTCCTGGCTGAATTTTCTAATTTTAGCCTTTGGAGCGATCTTCACCTCGGCTTTGATGGTGAAGAGCGAGCGCAGCGCGGCAGCGCCATCTGTGCTGCTGGCTTACGAGTTATACCTGCCTTTAACCATTGCCGGCTATGGCCTGGGCAGCGGCATACCGCACCTCTGGCCGGATGGCATGGTGATCTATGCCATCCACCTGGCCTGGGGAGCATTGCTGGGAGCCATCACCCTGGCAATCCTGGGTTTCAGGCCCTTGACACTCTTTGGTTACACCCTGGGAGCCGCCCTCGCACTGCTGGGTGTGATCCTGCTCATCGGGTTGAGCGGGGCGGGGGTTGTCGTGGTGGATCAGGTAGCTCTGCCTACCCCTGTGCCGACCGCTACATTTACCGTGACCCCCACTCTGACCGAAACGCCCACCCCCCCGCCTCCAACGGCTACCTTCACACCCACGCTCACGAACACTCCCACGTTGCCGCCGACAGAGACACCCACCGCCTCACCGACACCCCTTTATGCCCTGGTGCAGACTGCTGGAGGGAGAGGCGCATTGATGCGCAACTTGCCGAATGGGGAGGTGGTTGGCAGCTATGTCGATGGAACCTTAATGGTGGTCATCCCCGGCACGGTGGAGCAGGACGGGGTGGTTTGGGTGCATGTGCTTGCCCCGGATGGTGTAGAGGGGTGGATGAATCAATCCGTCCTGGCGACTGCCACGCCAGCGCCCAACTGGGGAGGATAGTACCCCATCAAGCTAGAAAAGATGGATAACGGGTAGGCTGTTCGCCCTCATAATCACCCATCAAATTCTGGATGACGGGGCACCAGCTTATTTTCCCGGCACCAGGTCGGCTGGCCCGAAAGCCCCTGGCAGCAATTCTCGCACCGTGGCCTCCCAGGTGATACGCCCGTCTTGATCGGCAATCAATACGATTGTATCCAGCCCAAATTCACCCAGCACCTGGCGGCATGACCCGCAGGGTGACCCGCCGTTGCTGGTGACCACAGCAATGGCGACGAACTCTCGCTCCCCTTGCGATATGGCCTTGAATACAGCCACCCGTTCGGCGCACATAGTGGTCGGGTAGGCAGCGTTCTCAACATTCACCCCGTCATAAATGCGCCCCGAGGCTGTGATCAGCGCCGCGCCAACCGGGTAGTGGGAATAGGGGACATAAGCCCACTGGCGGGCGGCCTGGGCGGTTTTTACCAGATTTTCTCGCAGTTCATCGGTCAGCATGCGCAATTTTCTCGTCTTTCTCTAAGATGGGCGGCAACCGGCTGGCGCGCACTTTGCGGATGCGCCGGCTGATCACCTGCTCTACGCTTAAAACCAAATCATCAACCTGCACACTTTCTCCCACGGCTGGCACACGGCCCATACGGTTGTATATGAAACCACCCAGCGTATCGGCTTCCTCTTTTATGAGGTTCGTGGATAAGACTTCATTAAAATCATCCAGGTCGATCCGACCCTGGAAGAGGTAATCCCCATTGGGAAGCAATTGGTAGGGCAGCTCCTCGCCCTGGTCGTATTCGTCTTGGATCTCTCCCAGGATCTCCTCAACAATGTCTTCCAGAGTGACCAGCCCGGCGATTCCGCCGTATTCGTCCACGATGATTGCCATATGCACACGCCGGCTTTGCATCTCTGCCAGCAGCTCGTTGATCTTTTTGGCCTCGGGCACAAAGTACGCCGGTCGTAGCAGCGATTGGAGTGTCTCAATTGGATTGCCCTCGTGCCAGACCCGCAGCAGATCCTTGGCGAAAAGCACTCCCAGAATATTGTCCACGCTCTCCCTATAGACCGGGACGCGCGAATACCCTGAGTTCAAGAAGGCATCCACCGCCTCTCCGAGGGGAGTCAAGACGTCCAACGCCAGGATATCGATGCGCGGCACCATGATCTCGCGCGCCAGGGTATCGCCGAGCTCGAAGATGGAGTGAATCATCTTGCTTTCCCCCTGTTCGATCAACCCACTCTGTTGCACTTCATCCATTAGATTTCTCAGTTGGTCCTGGAATTCAATTTCTGCCTCTCCCAGCGGGTGTTGCGTCTTGGCATAAAAGAACATGACTGGGATGACGAAAGGCGCCAGGAAGAAGTTCAGTGCACGGGCGGCTGGCATCATGCGCAGCGCCCACGTGTCCGGCGAGCGAAGTACGATCCCGCGCACAGCCCATTCGAGCCAAAAAACTAAGAGCGCTGCCAACGATAGGATTCCCAGTGAAGCCAGCGGTGACGGAGGTACCGGTTGAGTGATGAGCACTAAAAGGGTAAGCCCGGCCAGCAGGAAGCGCCAGATATTTTGAGCCAGATTCAGGCTGGCCTGCAGGCGTGGGAGCAAAGACAGCGTTCGCTTCGATCTTGGATCTGTGGGTGGGGCGGCGGATACCCACGCGGTCAGCCCGCTATGTAGAAAGCTGACCCGCGCGGCGACAGTGATCAGGTCCAGCAGGATGAGAATTACAGTCGATAAAAGGTAGGTTTGCAGATTAATCACGTTTACCCAACTTACGGATGGCGCGGGCTGGCATACCGACGGCCAGGGTATGGGGAGGGACATCCCGGGTGACGACCGCCCCCGCGCCGGTGCGCGCCCCTTCTCCAATCTTAACCGGGGCTACCAACATGGTATCGCTGCCGATGAAAGCGTCTGCTCCAATGTCGGTGTGGTGTTTGGCCACCCCATCGAAATTGCAGGTGATCGTCCCGGCGCCGATGTTGACTTCCTCAGCGATGGTCGCATCTCCAACATAGGAGAAATGACCCATCTTGGTGCCCGGTCCCAGGTAAGCGTTCTTCACTTCTCCGAAATTGCCTATGTGCACGCCCTGGGCCAGATGGGCACCCTTGCGCAGGTGTGCAAATGGCCCCACATCCACACCATCTTCCAGGATGGCTTTTTCGACCACGGAAGCCAGCACCCGGCATCCGTTGCCAATTTGCGTATCTTGTATGATTGTGTTGGGGCCGATGGCGCAGTTGTCTCCGATGGAGGTGTTACCCCGCAGGGTTGTGTTTGGCCAGATGCACGTATCCTGGCCGATCGTCACACCCGCTTCGATGTAGGTGGTCGCCGGATCGATCAGCGTGACGCCAGCTAACATCCAGGACCGGTTAACCCGCTGGCGGAGCACGCACTCTGCCTCTGCCAGGTGGACACGGGTATTGACGCCGATCGTCTCGGTTGAATCTTCGGTTGTAAGGGTCTGGATGGAGAGCCCTTCTGCATAAGCGATGCCCACGACATCGGTCAGGTAGTATTCCCCTTTCGGGGAGATGGGGATGAGGCGCAATGCCTGCCACAACCACTCCGCGGCGAAGCAATAGATACCGGCGTTCAGCTCACGGATGGCAAGCTGCTCGGGTGAGGCATGTGCTTCTTCGATGACCGCCTGCACCTGTCCATGCTGGTCGCGCAGCAGCCGGCCAAAACCGCGCGCCTCGGCGGAGATGGATGCCAACAATGTGACCGGCCCGGGGTGGGTTTGCTGTGTTCGGATGAGCTTCTGCAGAGTCTGGCGGGTGAGCAAGGGCATGTCGGCGGCGGTGACCAGCACCAGGTCTGTCACCCCGCGCAGCAGCGCCTCAGACTGTTGCACCGCGTGAGCGGTGCCCAACTGCGCTTCCTGTAGGACGAACTCGGCCGAGTCTCCCAATGCCTGGCGCACCTGGTCTGCTCCGTGGCCGATCACTGCCACGGGTTGCTCTCCAGTGGCCTGGCGGGCGGCATCCAGGGAGTAGCTGGCCAGAGGCCGGCCAAGCAACGGGTGGAGCACCTTAGGCAATTGAGAGTGCATCCGGGTGCCCTGGCCTGCAGCCAGGACGACAGCGGTGGTCTTCATAGTTGGTTCGCTCCATCTGGTGATGAGGTCAATACTGATAATAGTTGATAGCGCATCTCAATAAGTATCCGGGTAGGCTCTCCATTTTTGAGCAGTACCCGGTTAATGCACAGACGAGCACCGATACTGCCCGGGCTGGGCGAGCAGGGGCTCGTCTGGAAACTGGCGGCTGATAAAAACCTAGACCTTCTGTGAACACGAACAAGTTCATCAACAACGACAAAAGACTGGGGCGCCCGGATTCGAACCAGGATAAACGGATCCAAAGTCCGCTGTGCTACCATTGCACCACGCCCCAAAGAAGACGCCCGGGGGCCGGGCGTCCCGTATTGTAACATAAGCCCGGTGGGTGTGACAATAGCACATCGTTGGCTGGTTATGCCTCTTCTTTCGGTGTCAGGCCAAGCTGGCGGGCCTGCTCGTAGGAGAGCACTCCAGCTTTAGGCAGGGCTTCATTAAAACTTTGCTCGGCAGCAGAATCCCAGAAGAGATTGAGCTCATCGGTGTGCAGCTCCCGTTTTGCCCGCTTGAGCAATGTATCCAACTTTGGATCGTGCGCTACCTGTCCGGGCACCTGGGGCGTGACTGCCCCTTGCTGAGATGGCGCAGCCTGGGGAGGGACGGCTGGGGTGTCCGTACCTGGTTGCCTGTCATACAGCGCAAGGGTGGCTTCAGCCAGGCGGCGGGCAATCATTTCCCGCTTGTCGGGAGGCGATCCGGGATCAGTCAGCACCACCAGCGCCCTGGAGTGCTCGATGTGCGCCACGAAGAGATCGAACTCGGTACCCGAGAAATAAAGGAAGTTCTGCGGCGCTGTTTTGCCCATCGCCATGGATATCCTGGCGCCCGCACCAAGCAAGGCAGCCAGCGCCGGGTACATGGAGGCGCCCGCGGCTCTACCGGGCAGCTCGCCAACCTGTGCTGCTACCTGCCCGTCTTCCTCCAGAAGCGCGACAGAGGCGGCGTTCAGCTCGCGTTGGAGACGGCTTAACAATTGAGATGGGCCGGAGGTCGTTTCGGTTGGGGTGGGTTCTGGCTCCGGCTTTGTGACCGGCTCTGTGGCGGGTAGGCTCAGGCAGCGGCTGACCGCGGCAAGGAATTGGGCATGGTCCAGGGGTTTGAAAAAGCACCCCTCCGCGCCGGCCTCAATGGCCTGTTTGCGGATTTTCGTGTGGCTGGCATCGGAGACAAAGATGGTTTTTACACCGGGCTGGCTTTGGCGAACCTTGTGCATCAGTTCGGCGCCCGACATACCTGCCAGGCGGAATTCCGAGACCAGCAGGTCAACGGGCTGTTGGGTCAAGATGAGGATGGCTTCTTCTCCAGAGGGAACATCGCTGATCTTGAAATCCGGCCCCAAGGACTCGAGGAGGGCGCGCAGAGCTTGCCGCTCCCTGCGCTGATTATCGACAATCAACACCCGGTATATCGCCATACGGATGAGATTTTATCACGATTGGTAGTGGCTTAGGGGTTAGCCCACCCCCTGCTGGCAGGGGGTGGGGCTGATATCATGACTTTAGTGAGTGTTATTCTACGCGCCAGCAGGCAACCAGGTGATCCGGGCTGACTTCCAGAAAGGGGGGCTCCTGGATGGAGCAGTGTTCGAAGGCTACCGGGCAGCGAGGGTGGAAGCGGCAGCCCTTCGGTGGGTTGACCGGGCTGGGCACATCACCCTGCAAGATAATCCGTTCTCGCTTGAGGGTGGGGTCCGGGATGGGGATAGCGGACATCAACGCCTGGGTATAGGGATGGAGAGGATTGCGGAAGAGCTCGTCGCGGTCGGCCAACTCTACCATCTTGCCCAGGTACATCACCGCCACCCGGTCTGAGATGTGCTCCACCACGCTCAGGTTGTGAGCGATAAACAGATAGGTCAGGCCGAACTCCCGCTGCAGGTCTTTGAGGATGTTAAGTACCTGGGATTGGATGGATACATCCAGTGCGGAGACCGGCTCGTCGGCGACGATAAATTTGGGTTGCAGGGCCAGGGCACGGGCAATGCCGATGCGCTGCCGCTGACCGCCGGAGAACTCGTGGGGGTAGCGCCGGGAGTGATAGTCCTCCAGGCCCACTTTGCGCAGCATGGTGATCGTCCTCTCGTAACGCTCACGGGAGGTGCCGATATTATGGATTTTGAGCCCTTCAGCGATCGATTCGCCAATCGGAGCACGGGGGTCGAGAGAAGCGTAGGGATCTTGGAAGATAATCTGCATGTTGCGGCGCATCTCTTTCATCTCTTTGCCGCGCAGCTTGAGCACATCCACTCCATTAAATATCACTGACCCGGAAGTGGGCTCGACCAGGCGCAGCATGGTGCGCCCAACCGTGGTCTTTCCACAGCCAGATTCACCGACCAATCCTACCGTCTCTCCTTCGCGAATGGTAAAACTGACGTTGTCAACCGCCTGCACCCAGGCTCTCACCCGTTGGAGGAAACCCCCGCGAATGGGGAAATACTTGACCAGGTTGGTCACCTGGATCAAATCCCACGTCCCATCCTCGCTCTTTGCAGCCGGTTGCATTATGTATTGTTCTTTCATTAACGTCGCCTCGAGGCAATAAACTAAAGTGCGCACAACCTTTACGCCGGTTGCCAGGCACTATTGTACTTCTTTCTCAATTTTTAGGGGAGCTGCGTGTCCCTTGGCTTCATTGTCATGGAAGAGCCAGCAGCGAACCGTGTGGTCAGGAAAAACAGGGAGCAGCTCAGGCTCATCTGCAAGGCATATTTCTAACCCATGCTCCACGCGCGCCAGGCAGCGGGGAGCAAAGCGGCAACCTGGCGGCAGGTTAACCAGGTTTGGCACCGATCCGGGGATAACCGCCAGGCTTTCTTTCACCACCCCCAAGATGGGGATCGAGTCGATCAATCCATGGGTGTAGGGATGTAATGGCCTCTCGAACAGCTTGTCGATCTCAGTCTCCTCGACAATCCGCCCGGCGTACATCACCGCCACGCGGTCGGCCATCTCGGCGATGACCCCCAGGTCGTGCGTGATCAAGATCACGGCGGTATTCATACGGGTGCGCAGGTCACGCATCAGGTCCAGGATCTGCGCCTGGATGGTGACATCCAGGGCGGTAGTAGGCTCGTCTGCAATCAAGAGCTGCGGGTTGAGCGCCAGGGCCATGGCGATCATCACCCGTTGCGCCTGTCCGCCGGACATTTCGTGCGGGTAGGCAGACGCTTTTTTCTCCGGGTCCGCGATGCCCACCAGCCGGAGCAATTCCACCGCTTTCTCCCAGGCTTGATCCTTGCTCATTTTCTGGTGGATTTGCAGCACCTCAGCCACCTGGTCGCCCACTTTGAAGACCGGGTTCAGGCTGGACTGGGGCTGTTGGAAGATCATCGACATGCGGTTGCCGCGCATGTGCACCATCTCCGACTCGGGCAGCTTGAGCAGCTCCTTGCCTTCGAAGTAGATGTCACCGGCGACGACCTTGCCCGGAACGCCGATGAGGCGCATGATGGACAGGGAAGTGACGCTCTTGCCGCATCCCGATTCTCCTACCAGGCCGAGCACCTCGCCCGGGTTGACGTAGAAGTCGACGCCGTCGACGGCTTTGACGACGCCATCTTCGGTGAAGAAATACGTCTTTAAGTTTTTAACCTCAAGCAGGGGTTGGACTTCAGGTTCAGCCACGAAGACTCCTCGTAATCGTATCGTTAGTACTTACGCAGTTATTGGGGAGATGCCCCCATCTTACCAACCGCATGAGTGCTTATAGTTTCAGGCGCGGGTCGAGCGCGTCGCGCAGCCCGTCACCGATAAAATTGAACGCCAGCGTACACAGGAAGATCGGGAAACCCGGGATCAACGGCAGCCAGGGCCGGTCGAACATATAGGATTGGGTGGCAGCCAGCATGTTCCCCCAGGTTGGGATGGGGTCCTGGATGCCGAAACCCAGGAACGACAGGGCAGCTTCCAGGATGATGAAACCAGCCAGGAGCAAGGTGGCCTCGACGATGATCGGCGCCATCGAGTTGGGGATCATGTGGCTCAAAATGATGCGCGCGTTGCTGGCTCCCATGGCCTTGGCGGCCTCGGTGAAGGTCTGGCCGCGCAGCGAGAGCACCATGCCGCGCATCAGGCGGGCGGAGGTCAGCCAGCCGGTGGCGGCGAGCACAATGATGATGATCACCGCCTGGCGCGCTTCGCGCGGGCTGAGCAGCATGACGCTGCCGGTAATACGCAAGATCACATCCGGGATGGGGATCAGGTTTTCGTTGCGCAGCAGCATGGAGGAAAGGATCAAGAGCAGCACAAACAGGGGGATGGTGAGCATGAAATCGACAAAGCGCATCAGCACACTGTCCACCCAGCCACCGTAGAAACCGGAGTAAGCCCCCACAGCGACACCAATGGTGACGGAGATGATCACGGAAAGGAGAGCGACCGTCAGGGAGATGCGCCCGGCATAGATGATGCGCGAGAAATAATCGCGGCCGATGTTGTCGGTGCCCAGGTAGTGCACCCGGCCGGTAGCCTCGTCCACGGAGCCGAAGCTCAGGAAATAATCACTCACTGCCAGGTCGGCTGCCGCAAATGGGGCAATCACCGGGGCCAAGATCGACGACAGCAGGATGAGCGCCATCACGGCGCTGGAAACCATGGCCAGCTTGTGGCGCCGGAAGCGGCGGAAGATGACTTTAATCGGGCGTTCTTCCGGGGTGGTAATGGCCTCGCTGGCGAGCAATTGGGGGGGAGCAGTGGTGGTGCTCATCGGTACCTACCTCCACGATAACATTAACTGAAGCGGATGCGCGGGTCGACGACGGTGTAGAGCACATCCTGAAGCAGGGTCGCCACCACAACCAGGATGGCTTCGATGAAGAGCAGCGCCATGGCCACGGGGTAATCGTATTCGCCCAGCGCCAGGATGTACAGGCGGCCCATGCCTGGCCAGGAGAAGATCGATTCGGTGATGATGGCTCCGGCAAACAGGGTGGGGATGGCGAAGGCTACCACGGTAACGAAGGGGATGAGGGCGTTGCGCAGGGCGTGCTTGATGATCACTACCCGCTCCATCAAGCCCTTGGCGCGGGCGGTGCGCACGTAGTCCTGGCGCAGCACATCCAGCATGCTGGCGCGCACGTAGCGGCTCCAGCCAGCCACGTAGGCCATGGAGAGCACCGCGGCGGGCAGGATCAGGTGCAGCCCCCGGTCCAGCGCCGAGCCGGCATTGATCTTGCCAATCCAGGGGATAATATAATCCCGCACCGCTTCCGAGCTGCCCGGCGGCAGGTAGGGCAGGTTAAAGCCTTTGGGGATGATCGAGAACAGCAGGATTAATATCAGCCCGAAGAAGAAAGTGGGCATGGCCGAGCCGAAGAAGGCGAAGGAGGTGACGGCGTAATCGAACTTGGAATACTGCCGCACGGCGGAGATGATGCCCAGCGGCACCCCGAGCAGCAGCGAGATGCCCAGGGCTAAGACCATCAATTGCAGCGTCTTGGGCAGGCGACCGACGATCAGGTCGCTCACCGGGCGGTCGCGGTTCAAGCGCCACGAGGCGCCAAAGTCGCCGAAGAGCACGCCGTTGCTCTGCCGCCGCGCGGCCAGGTCGCGCAGGTAGACGTATTCGTTACAGCCGGTAATAACGCTCTCGTACTCTCCTTCTTCGTTTTGCACCTCTTTCTCGATGGGGCTGCGGCAGCCGACCGGGTTGTTGGGGAAGTACTCATTATTGCCAATGATGATCGGGCCGGTAGGGAAGCCGATCAGCCAGCGCGAGAAGCGGATGGGCAGGTACAGGTCGAGCTCGTAGTAGGCGCGGATGCGCTCGATGTCCTCCTGGGTAATCTGGAACGTGGCACTCTGCTGGGTCTGGCGCAATCCGGAGAGCGGCCCGCCCGGCGCCAGGTTGAGCAGGGCGTAGCACACCGTGGCGGAAAGGAACACGATCACGATCATCTGGAGCAAACGGCGTAACAGGTATCCAGTCATCTTGCACCTCCTACCAACTGCGTAAGTCCTACCTTCTTAATCACTTGTTTGTAATTCCTGCTCCATCGGGTTTGCAGCCAAGTATTGCAATAACACTACTTACCTCATAATTCCAGTTGTAACCGGTATATTTATTCACCCTGGGCGGTGCGGATCGTCTCAAAATTAGCTCCGGGATCCTTCGCATCGCCCAGGGTAAAAACTCAATGCATGGTGTTGACGTACAGTGCAGGCAATCTCCCCCTGGGTAATGGGCAGGTGTGATCCGATCACACCTGCCCGTAAGGGTTCAAGCTGAAGAGAGTCTATTTAACAAACAGAGCTATGTCGATGTGCTCCCAGGTAGCGCTGGGTTCGACGTAGGTCTTGACCCTGCCTTCTGCCTCAGCGGTCGTCATGGTCTCTGGCAGCGCGCCGGCGAAGGTGGTGTTGTCCAGCAGGTCGATCTGCCCACCCAAGAGCTGCGCTTCTGCGTTCTCGGCGGTGACCATGCTGATCACCACATTGGGCGTAGCGGGGGTACCGCCATACCAGTAGGGGTGGGCTTCCAGGACCATCTTCTCGCCCTTGACCCAGTCCGTGATCATGTACGGGCCGAAGCCCCACGGGCTCTCGGCTATCTCGGGCAGGGTAGCCCACTCTTTGGCGGGCACGTCCTTCAGCAGGCGGCCATCGGCGAGCACGCGATTCGCCGGGTAGATTCTGAAGTCACGATCGGCGAAGTACAGCGGGTACTGGTCGCCGGGGAGCATGGTCTGGACGGCTTTCAGGCCCTCGTCCATGGCTTCGTAGCTCACGGTCTTGTCGCAGGTGATGAAGGACGTGGAGCCGGACTCTTTATCGCAGTCGAGCGTGTAGCCCAGCATCAGGTCTTCAGCGGTCACCGCGGTGCCATCCGGCCACTTCAGGTCGTCGCGGTAATCGTAAGTGACCACCAGCTGCTTCATTGTAACGGGACCACCGGTGTACTCTACTTCTTCACCGGCTGCATTGCGGATGGTCATGCCTGCCGCCAGCTCGACGATCTCGCCATTGGCATCGATGACCTTGTCGCCTTCGTTAACTTCCACGTCGTTGTTCTGGGTCAGGCCGTTTTCGATGGTGGACAGCTGCTCGTAGATGAACGGTTGGAAGTCGTAGTTCAGCGACGTGTAGTGCTTGTCATCGGCGCCGAGCAGGTTGAGTACAGCGTGGGTAACGTAAGCATCCTCCACCAGGCCGAAGAGCGAGGCCGGTTCCTGGGTGAAGCCGAAAACGATGGTGTCCTCGCCGGGTACCGACCATGTACCTGCGTTGTAGGTGTAGTACTCTTCTCCCGGTACCGGCAGAAAGCCTTCCAAATCTGGGCGGGTCACGTAAGCCTCGGAGCGGTTAAAGAGCGGGAGGACCGGGATGTCCTTGGTGAATTCGGCCTGTTGCTGTTTATAGAACTCGATGCGCTCATCTTTGATCAGGGTGTTGTTGGCATTCTTCAGCGCTGCCGTGGCTGCCTCGTTGCACCAGCCGGAGTAGTTCTGGCCTTCCCAGCCGTTGGATGGGGAGGGGACCTGGTCGCAGGAGTACAGGGTCAGACCGCCGGGGTCGGCCTCGCCCACCCAGGCGTAACCGCCCAGGGTGAAGTCGCGGCGGGCCAGGCCGGTGGTATCGCCGAACCACCAGGAGGCGGGGACGTGCAGGCGGACCATGCGGATGCCGCAGTTAGCATACTGCTGCTCCAGCACGGCAGCCCAGGTCTGGCGGAAAGTGGCGGTGGTGGTGGCGAACTGGATCGCGAGCTCTTCACCCTCAGCATTGGCGCGGAAAGTACCTTCTTCAGCGCCTTCTGGCAGAGTCCAGCCGGCTTCCTCAAGCAGGGCCATGCCCTTCTCGGGGTCGAAGGGGTAGATGGTGATGTTCTCATCGCCGGCGTATGCCCAGTGATCATTGGGGATCCAGCTGTTCATCACCAGGGCTTCCTGCGCTTCGGGGCTGATATTCTGATACACAGATTGCACCAGCTCGAGCTTGTTGGTGCAGTAGGCCAGGGCCTGGCGCACTCTGAGGTCACCCAGGATGGGGTGAGGCGTGGTGAAGGCTTCCCTCTCCACTTCAACGACCTGGGTCTCGACCACGGTCACTTCCTGGGTCGTCACCACTTCGACAACCTCTGTCTTGATGACTTCCACCGGTACCTCGACTGTCTGGACAACCGGCTGGCAGGCGCTTAGCACAAAAGCTGTAATAATCAACAGGCTAAACGCGACCAAAATTGTTTTACGTGTATTCATTATGTTTCTCCTCCTCAAGAAGAAAGTGTGGATTTGATTTTGTTAATTGGCTGTTTAAATCAAAAACTCGAAGCCATGCGCTAAGCATCACCTCCTTCAACTCGTCCACGACGCGGCCCAAAAAATGTCATATAGGGATAGTTCATTCGCCGCATTAAATACTCTATTCAAACCCGGAAAGTTCATGCGGCGTCTGTCTTCGTTCACTAACGCACGGAAATATACCAATAAAATCAGTAAAGGTCAACCCTAGGTGTATTACCCTAAGGGTCTTCTTAAAGTCGCGAAAACAGGCGCTCGACGTCTTTGCGAGCACCACGTACTTTGTGGGGCGAAGGAATCTCACTGGTCAACGTGGAGATTGATTCGTCCCGGAAGACAAGTCCCCGTTCTTTTGGGAACACCGGGATAAATTCCAACCGCTCGCATTGACTGCTCATTCGAACTTGACCCTCCTCATGGCTTGGGGCATGCCTCGCCGTAGTTGAACGCTTCAAGGTTCCACAAGGCGCTGGAGGCAGAGGGGTCAGGCTGCACGCCGCACATATCCAGGCGCATGGCGATCTGGCTGGGGATCAGGTAAAGCGGGATGACCGGCAGGTCCTCGGCGAAGATGGATTGCGCCAGGCGATGCGCCTGGGCTTGCTCGGGCTGGTCTGGCAGGGTGCTGCGAGCGGTTTCACAGGCCAGGTCGAACTCCGGGTTGTTGTATCCGGTCAGGTTTGCGCCCCCCCAGCCCTTGGGATAATCTGGGTACGGCCCGGGGATCTCCTGCGTGGTGTACAGAAAGCAAGCAGGGTCAATGGATGTCTCCCAACCGAACTGCGCCATCTGGAAATTGCGTCCGAAGACGCTCCCCTCAGGTCCTGGGGCGAAGAGCTGGTCTGCGGTCATGAAGGAGACGTTCAACTGAACGCCGCAGGCAGCCAGGTAGGCCTTTATCATCTCAGCGGCCTGGCGGCGCACCACGCCATCGATGGTCTGGTAGCTGATCTCCAGCGCAGTGCCATCTGGCACTCCCGGCACGCCTACCGAGCGGCGCGGTGTTTGGGGATTGTTATCTTCATCGATCCAACCCACCGCAGTGAGTTTATCGGAGGCGCTCACTGGATCAAAGGCATAGGTTTGCACTTCCGGATTATTTAATGGGTGCAGCGGATGCAGGTAAGTCGCGGGCACCTGGGACTGCCCGGGGAAAAGCGCCGTAGCCAGGCTCTCTCGGTCAATGCACGCTGCGATCGCCTGGCGCATCTCCACGCTCTGGAACAGGCTGAGAGATCCCTGGCTGAGGGTGGCGATGCCGAAATCGGCGTGTTCCCAGGCTGAGCCGTTCTCAAAAGCAACTGCCAGCCGGCCGGTACGCTGCAGCTCATCCAGCGAGGCGTTCTGCTCTTCAGATAAGGCGGTCTTATCCACCAGGTCGCACTCCCCAGCCAGGAGGGCAGCCAGCGCTTCGTCGCCAGCCGGGGTGAAGCGGAATACCAGGCGGTCGAAGGCTGGCAGGCCGGCGCTGAGACGGAAGTAGTTGGGATTCTTGCTCAGGGAGATATGGTCTCCTGGCGTCCACTCGTCGATCACGTAGGGCCCCCAGCCGAGCGGCTGGCGAGACGAGATCGCTTCACTTAATAGCTGTTCGGGCTGGAAAGCGCCCCAGGCGTGCTGCGGCAGCGGGCTGAAAAAATTGGTCACATATCGCGGATCGCGATAACCGGGGATGCCGCGCCATTCCACCGTTTGTCCATCCAGGGCGGTGTAGGCGCGCGTGTGGTTGACCAGGTCCGGCCGGTAGCGAGGGAAGAGCGCCTGGGCAACCTGGAAGGAGTACTGCGAATCGGCAGCGGTAAGCGGCGCTCCATCCGACCAGGTGATGCCGGATTTCAGCCTGAAACGGACGACCATTTGGTCCATGCTTACCGGATCGCTGCCTGTGTACACCTGAGCGCAGGCGAGATCATGGCATCCAGCAGGGTAGAAAGCTGTCCCCTCGCCCAGCGTGGCAAGCTTTCCATCTTTATCCACGATCCATTCACCGGGATTCACCGCCATGGGCTCAAGGGTGACATCTCCATCGGACATATTCGGACGCTTCTCGAGGATGACCGGCTGCATCTCGAAATTGAGCAGATCGTACGGCCCATCGTAAATCGCCTCGCGCACGCTGTTTGCCGCCAGGGATTGGTCTCCATAAAGAAATAAGGACTCTGGTTCCTGTCCCAGGCAAATGGTGAGGAAACGGGGTGGGATGGGGGTGGGGGTGATCGTCTCCGTCGGCGCGGCCGGCGTCAGGTTTTGAGGGGTTGTTGTCCCGGCTGGATCAGGAGACTGCGAGCTGCAGGCGATGCTGGTCAAAAGAATAAGCAGCACAAAGAGACGCACCCGCGTTGGCTTCAAGAGCTCATTTTTCATTGGCAGGATTATATAGGGAAGGTGTGGATTCTACCAGCCCTGGTTAGGCAAGTAAAAGGGGGACAATTTACCCGGATACCTCAAGTGACGCGACCGAGGCGAGCGAGGCTGAATTGGGCCGATAACAGCCAGGAGAGATCGTACAGCTCGATAGCTCTATCGCCTGGCCCTTCCATCGGTTTGAAGATGTCCAGGTAAGGCCGGTTTTCCGCTGCATCTTCAAGGGAGAAGTGTTGGGGAGGCGCAGAGGCGACCAGCAGCAAGCGCGCCCGGCTATTCGCCTGGGGGCGTTGCCTGGATGACCAATTTTTCAGAGCCCGGCGGATGTACTGGTCAGAGGGATCGCTCATCTTAAACCGATTATGGCCTTTCGTAGCTCAAATCTGGTACCATTTCCTGGGTAAATCCAAGCTTGCGTTTTAAAGCCAGACGCCCATAATGCAGGCGTGATTTCACTGTCCCCACCGGCACTTCCAGGATCTCAGCGACATCTTGAATGGACAGGTCGTTCAGATAGTATAAAACCACCACCACACGCTGGTTGAGGGGCAAGGAGGAGACCGCCATCTGGACCTGCGCCCATTCATCTTGCTGCTCGACTACTTCATAGGGAGTATTCTTACCGGAGCTGATCAACCAATCGGCCAGGTCTTCCAGGGAGCTGACCAGGCCCCTTCTGCGCTTCACCCAGTCATAGGCCAGGTTGGTGGTCATGCGGTAAAGCCAGGGCTCGAGGGGCCGCTCTGCATCAAAATTGCCCGCGAAGCGGAATAATCGCAGGAAAACATCTTGCAGCAAATCATCCGCAGCCTGGTTATCGCCGGTGATCATTAGCGCCGTGCGATAGACCATCTGGCGGTGGTGGTCATAGAGGGTCCCCAAAGCTTCCAGGCTGCCGCCTTTCAATTGCAGAATTATCTCGCGATCGTTATTTTGCAGCATCATAACGCACCCAATCTAGCGGTGTTATCGTCTCGTCCCATTTAGAAAACTGGTTGACCTAGTAAATGTACCTGTATTTTATCATTTAAATACGCACCAGGATGGTCGCGGGTTCATTCTTGCTCGCCAAAACGCATGCGCAAGTAGGATTCATATCTCTCTGGGTGGATGCGGCCATCTGCCACAGCAGCCAGCACGGCGCAGCCAGGCTCGTGTACGTGAGAGCAGTCGTTGAACTGGCAGCTCGCCACCAGCGGGCGCATCTCGGGAAAGTAGCCGTCGAGCTCTTCTGCCTCGATGTCCCACAGCGCCAGGGCTTTCAAGCCAGGAGTATCGGCTACGTAACCTCCACCTGCCAGCGGATACATCTCACGCCTCACTGTGGTGTGCACCCCTTTGCTGGTAGCCTGGCTGACTTCCCGGGCAGCCAGGTCCAGGTTGGGAAGCAGTCGGTTGAGCAGGGTGGATTTGCCCGCACCGGATGGCCCGGCAAAGACGGAGATCTTTCCCAGGAGTTGCTGGCGGAGCTGCTCCACGCCCTGTCCAGAGCGGGCCGAGGTGTATACGACGGGATATTCTAACCGGCTATAACGACCGAAGAGCAGGCGCGCCGTCTCTTCCCCTACCAGGTCAATCTTGTTGGCAACGATCAGAGGGGGAATGCCCTGTTTTTCGCTGATCACCAGGAAGCGATCCAGCATGCCGGCGTGAGGTGCAGGCCTGGCGCAGGCGAAGATAAATACCGCCTGGTCCGGGTTGGCGATGATGATCTGGTGGTACATCCCTTTGGGAGTGGGCGCCAGGCGGGAAAGGGCGCGAGTTCGCTCCATCACAGCGGCGATCATGCCTCTCCCTGGGCCGGATAGCTCAACCTCTACCCGGTCACCCAGGGCGGCTAAATCTCCGCTGCGGGGTGCTTTCTTCAAACGACCGCGCAGGTGGCACTCTAGCAGTCCGAGCTCTGTCTGGACAGTGTAGAAACCCGATTGCAGGCATACGATCAAACCGGGGATAGTGGACAAGGCGGTTCGAAATGGGGGGTATGGTCTGGGTGATTACGGTTCTGGGGTAGGCGTCTCCTCACCCCCTTCTGGGGTGGGTGTGCGCGTTACATAAAAACCGGATTCCCAGGGGTAGAGCTTGCCGGGCCGGCCGTTGTAATAGAGCTCTACAATGCGCCGGAAGATGGGCGCGGCGTAATCCGATCCTTCACCGGCATTCTCAGCGACGACAGCAATGGCAATATCCGGTTTATCCTGGCGCTCTTCGGCGGTGTAACCGGCGAACCAGGCGTGAGGCTCACCCGAACCGGATTGTGCGGTGCCGGTTTTGCCATGAACCAGCGTATCCAACCCGGTGAAGCGATGCCAGGCTGTGCCCCGTCGTTCCGAGATTACGCGGCCCATGGCATCCTGGATTACGGCCAGGTTCTCCGGGCTGATCGGGAGCTTGCCGAGCACCTCGGGCTTGAATTCAAAGCTGGGGCTGCCATCCGGTGGGGTGATGCGCTCGATCAGTTGTGGCCTGAAGAGAGTACCCCCGTTGCCGACGGCGGCGATAAAATTAGCCACTTGCAGCGGCGTGACCAATGACTCCCCTTGACCAATGGCCAGATTGGTAGCATCCACCTGGCTGGATGGCACCGGGATCTGCCCGGCTTCTTCATTGATCCCGTTGATGCCGGTTACCTCTCCCAGACCGAACCCTTTCGCCATGTTCGAGATGGTAGTCGTCATGCCCTGGTTGTACAGATCGAGCCCGATGTGCCAGAAGAAGGGGTTGCAGGAGCGAATCAATCCGCCTGGGAGGTCGAGCAAGCCACTTGGGATGGTCTCCCCGTCTTCCAGGAAATGATCGTAAGTCCAGTCGTTGAGGGTGATCCCGTCCAACTCCTCAAAAAAGTAGCCACACTGGTAGGTGCTCTCCGGGGTGTAAACCCCGCTTTCCAGGGCAGCCGCTGTGGTGATTATCTTGAAAACAGAGCCGAGCGGGTACTGCCCCTGCGCGGCGCGGTTAAAGGTGGGCGTCGAAGGGTCGGAGAAGATCTCAGACAGAATATCGGATGAGTTGCGATTGAGGGGCTCGAAAGCATTCGGATCGAAACCAGGTGAAGAAGCCATGGCGAGCACTCGCCCGGTATCGCGTTCGATGACTACAGCCGCACCTTTGAAACCGGAGAGCGCCTGCTGCACGCCCTCCTGCAGGTCTCGCTCCAGTGTGGTGTAGATGGCCTGGGAGGGCAGCGCTTCCTTTTCGGCCAGGCGGGTGAGGATCTGGCCCTGCGAGTCGAAGACATACAACGCTCCACCGCGCTGGCCTGAAAGGTAGGATTCACCCCACTCTTCCAAACCTGACTGGCCCACTCTTTCATCCCGGCGATAGCCTTTACGCAGGTACTCCTCCTCTTCGCCCGCCTGGATGGTGGTGACATAGCCCAGCACGTGGGGTGCAATGCCCCCATCGAAGTAGTAGCGCGCCTTATAGGAATTGAGCTGCAAGCCGCTAATCCCGGAGAGGAAATCGATGTTTTTCTCTACTTCACTGGAGGGGATTTCTCCCAGGGGCAGGTACCAGTCCACCCCTTCAGGGAAGCTTTCATAGCGGGCACGGATGTCGTCTGCTTTGAGCCCGGTTAACCGTTCCAGCCAGGTAAACAGCGTATCCTCCTGCTCCGGATCGATCTGCCCGGGAACCAGGCCGATGGCGGTGGCGTCAGTTTGGGCGACCAGGGCGCGGCCTTCACGGTCGTAAATATTGGCCCGGGCGGGGATGAAACGTTCCATGCCCATGTAGTTGCCGCCTTTCAGCTCGGGCATCACCAGAGAATCGTCCCACTGCACACGCCATTCGCCCGACTCCAGGCTGAGGTTCATCGCCGTTTCTCTGACAATGTCGCCGACCAGCGAGCTGTGGAAATTCACCCGATATCCCACCTGGCCGCTGTCCGGGTTCATCACCAGCGAGGAGAGGATCTCGTAATCCAGCCCACTTAAGGCCATCTCGGTGGCGACGCCGCGATAGTGTTTCTCGAAATCCTCCAGGTTGACGGCGTCTTTGCTGACTGCGGTCAGCATGTTGTACATGGTGTTGTAGTCATCCGCTTTCCAGGCGTCCAGGAAGGTGCGGGCAGCGGCGCGGGCATCCGGTACGCTCGTGGTGCGCAAGCCGGGTTGTCCGGGGGTGACAGAAACCTGGGCAGTGGAGGTAGGGGCGCCGCCAGCCTGACTACACCCGGCTACCAAGGTTATCAGAACGAAAACCAACCAAATTCGTGCTTTCAACATCGGGTATGCTTAACCTTGATTTTTGCTATTCAACACCCGGCTGAAGACCGGGCAATCATAATGTAGCTCGTCCTGGCACCTCTGGGGAAGGTTTGTGCGGGGGTGGATCTCCAGGCGGGCAAGGGTGCGGGTCAGGTGGCAGAGGGGCAACCCCATCACGTTGGCATAACAGCCTTGTAAACCATCCACGGGTTTGAAACCGGTATGCTGGATAGCGTAGGCGCCAGCTTTATCCAGCGGATCTCCGGAGGCTATGTATGCCGCCATCTCTGCGTCGCTGTACTCTCGCATGGGGACGTCAGTCACACACCTGTCGGTGAGCAAGGCGCCGTCTGATACGCGCAACACTGCCAGGGCGGTGAACACCGGGTGGGTCTTGCCTCGTAAGCGCCGGAGCATAGTTTCGGCTTCCAGTGGGTCAGCTGGTTTCCCCAGGATATCCCCTCCGTCGACCACGGTTGTATCCGCGGCAATTACCACATCGCTGGCGCCAGCACGGGTAGCCACATCTTGTGCCTTGCTTTGCGCCAGGCGCAGGACATATGCCTGCGCACCTTCTCCCGGCTGAGGGCTTTCATCCACCTGTGCGGCTATCACCAGAAACACCCATCCCCCCAGGGCCAGCAATTGCCTCCTCCGGGGGGAATTTGAAGCCAGCACCAGAGACATGCGACAATTCTAACACATCCTCATTGCGCCAATCTTCACAGCCGTTGGAGAATAGATTATAGTTCAATAAGAATGCGCCCTGCAAAGGAGGATGGTCATGGAAGCTTTGAAATCCCGTATCTTGCGTGAAGGGAAAAATTTGGGAGATGGAATTCTGAAAGTGGATGGTTTTATCAACCACCAGGTGGATCCAGCCTTGATGGACGCCTGTGGTCAGGAGTTTGCCCGCCGCTTCCGCGCGGTAGGCGCCACCAAGGTGCTCACGGCAGAGATTTCGGGGATCGCCCCGGCTGTATCCACCGCTCTGCACCTCAACCTGCCAGTTGTTTATGCTCGCAAGAATAAGCCAATCACCATGCCGGACCAGGTTTTCCTGACTCTCTCGCCATCCCATACCAAAGGGCGTATGGTCGAGCTGATCGTCTCCCCGGAGTACCTGGCTGGCGGTGAGCGGGTGCTTATCATTGACGATTTTCTGGCCACTGGCGCGACGATCCTGGGGCTGGTGCGCCTGGCGCAGACCGCTGGCGCAACGATTGTCGGCGTGGGGACGTTGATCGAGAAAACTTTTGAGGGAGGTCGCCAGGCGCTTGACCACCTGGGAGTACCGGTAGAATCGCTGGCACGCATCTCTTCCATGGTGGGAAATGAGATCGTCTTCGTAGATGACTAAACGGATTCTGGGATGGATGCGATAGCCATTCTGGATTTTGGCTCCCAATACGCCCAGCTCATCGCCCGAGGCGTGCGTGAGCAACATGTCTATTGCGAGCTCTTCCCCTGGGACGCCCCGGCGGAGCAGGTGCTTGCCCTGGAACCGCGGGGCTTCATCCTCTCAGGCGGCCCGGCCTCGATTTATGAAGTGGGCGCGCCACAAATTCCTGACTATGTTCTGGCGAGCAAAATGCCAGTACTGGGCATCTGCTACGGGATGCAAGCCCTGACCCATGCTTTGGGTGGGCGGGTGGCGCCGTCCAGCCAGCGCGAGTATGGCCCTGCCCTGGTGGAGACGCTGCTGGCGAACCCACTGCTCGTCCCGGGTAGCCAGCGAGTCTGGATGTCGCATGGAGACCGGATCGAGGCCCCCCCTCCTGGTTTTCGAGCACTGGCGTGCAGCGACCACTCTCCCGTGGCAGCCATGGGTGACCTCAACCGGGGGTATTACGGGGTGCAGTTCCACCCGGAGGTGCGCCACACCCCTGGCGGTGCAGAAATCTTGCGCCGCTTTGTGCTGGAGGTCTGCCGTGCTCACGCTGAGTGGACTCCCGAATCGATTATCAGCGCCAGCGTCGAGCGCTTGCGCGCTCAGGTGGGGTCGGAAGCCGTGCTCTCAGCAGTAAGCGGTGGAGTCGATTCCAGTGTAGCAACAGCTATCGTGCAGCGCGCCATCGGCGATCAGCTGATGGCAGTTTTTGTCGATACTGGTTTGCTGCGCCAGGGGGAAGCAGCCCAGGTGCAGGCTGCTTTGCATGAGAACCTGGGCGTAGAGCTTGTTGTCGTAGATGCGGTAGAGCAGTTCATGCAGGCCTTGCGCGGGGTGGTCGATCCGGAGCAGAAACGCAGCATCATCGGTGAACTGTTCATCCGTATTTTTGAGCGCCAGGCTCGCCAGCTTGGCTCGCCGCGTTTCCTGGTGCAAGGCACGATTTATCCCGATGTGGTCGAGTCCAGCGCCCCGGATCGGGCTAAAGCGCAGCGGATCAAGACCCATCACAACGTCGGAGGGCTGCCCGCTGACTTGCAGTTTGACCTGGTGGAGCCGCTGCGTTATCTCTTCAAAGACGAGGTGCGCCTGGTGGGGGAGGCGCTGGGCCTGCCTGCCAGCCTGGTTTGGAGGCAGCCTTTTCCTGGGCCAGGGCTGGCAGTGCGCTGCCTGGGAGAGGTGACCCCAGAGCGCCTGAGGCGGCTGCAATCAGCGGATGCTATCCTGACTGAGGAGCTATCTCACGCCGGCTTGCTGCGTATGCGCTCAGGCGTGGATGAAGTGGCGGGCACGGCCCAGGCTTTTACCGTACTCCTGCCAGTGCGTTCTGTGGGTGTGATGGGAGACCAGCGTACCTACCAGGAGGCGGTGGCGCTGCGTGCGGTCACCAGCGACGATTTCATGACCGCCGATTGGGCTCGTCTGCCGCATGAACTGCTGGCCAGGATTGCCAACCGGATTGTCAATGAGGTGAGCGGTGTGAACCGGGTGGTGTATGACATCACCAGCAAGCCTCCAGCGACGATTGAGTGGGAGTAACGCTGCTCAGCCTTCCCCAACTTCTTTCTTATCGCTGCCAGCCCAGTCCCAAATCCAGTAAAGCGCCGCGCTGGCGATGCCCAGCCCGAGCACCTTGATCTCGTCGGTCACCGGCCAGGGAAGGTGCACGTAACGCATCAGATACCAGGGAAGGAACCAGACCAGGATCAGGCCGATCCCAACAAGGAGGCGGCGTAAGCCGGCATCGGCGGTGCGGCGGTACTCTATCCAGGTCCAGGCAGCCAGGGCGATCTGCAGCCCAACCAGCATTGCCCGGTAACGCGGGTTATCCCACATGTCCCCCCCGCTGCGGTAGGAGGCGATCAGGATGACCAACCAGACGATCACAGTGAGGGCTCTGGCAACCCGGCGCTCGCCTACCCTCTTCCAGGCGAGCAGTGGTGCGTAGAGTAATAAGGCCAACAGGGCAGTCCAGCCTACGGCGCGCCAGATGTTGATGAGGCGCCAGATGATTGTGGAAGTCACATCCACCAGGGCGGCGGGGAGCAACGGCTGCACCACACCGTAAACGATGAGCATCGGGAGATGCAACCAATCGGGAGTGCGGTCGAAGATTGCCTGGATCTTACCCGAGGCGCGCTCGCTCAGATGCGCCTGCCACTCGGCTGACTTTTTCACCCACCAGCGGATCACATCCAACGGGTTGGACATCCCCTCGGGTGTAATTTGCCCCCATGCGAGCCCAATGCCGGCGATGATCAGCAGCGCCAGCACACCCAGCCCCACCCACAGCCATCGTGAGCGGGTAAACCGTACCTGGAGCAGGTCATCGTGCAGAAATATTCCCAGAATTGCCAGGGAAGCCATGAGCAATCCCGCCGCTGGTGGCGATAGGGGCATACAGAGTAGCAGGGCTGCCAGTATCCAGGCCGGGCCGCTCCACGACCGGTCCCGCCAGTAGCGCACCAGGCCATAGAAAGCGACGATGAAGAGGGTAATGATAAAAGCTTCGCGCATCTGCGAACTGCCCAGCAGCACCGCCTCCGGGAATAACGCCAGCGCCCAGGCAGCAAGCCAGGCCACGCTCTCCTCCCAGGCGCGGCGGGCAAACGCCCAGAGGAACAGCACACCCAGGGCAGAAAACGCCGCCGTGATCACCACCACCAGCAACGGCTGGTGAAGAGAGCCACCCGCGTAGCGGTACAGCCCGGCGCTCAAGTAGAGCATCCCGCCGTACTGGTCTGCCCGGTGATAGGAACCCTGATAAGCCTTCCACAAGGGTTTGCCGGATTGGGCCAGCTCGAAGGCGGCCCGGTCGCGATCGTATGCGTCAGCCATCACGTATCCGCGTAGCTCAGCGGGCGAGGCGTATCCCCAGGCTGGCAAGGCGGAATACCAAAGTGCGCCTGCTGCCAGGCGCAGCAGGGCGGCGAATGCCACCAGCATCACCAGGCTGCGGGGGAAATGCTCCTTGCGTAAAGCCAACCAGCCTCCCCATAACAATCCGGCTCCGAGCAGCAGCGCGACCAGGTAAGAGGTCCATCCATCCAGGCTCTGGTAAGCGTTGGAAAGCCAGGCTAATCCCAGGGAGAGTGCGAACAAGGTTAGCAGGATCGCTGCCGTGAGGGCAATGGTGCGCTGGTGCATCCTGGTAGGGCGTCTAGGCATGCGGTTGATCCAACCCTTCGAGTATTCGTCTGGCGCGCGCCTCCCAGGTGTAGCTGGTGGCATCTTGCCGGGCTTGAGCGGCCATAGCGTCCCGGCGTTGGGGGTCGTTTTGCAGTGCAGTGAGCGCCGTTGCCCAGGTATTTACGTCATCAGGAGGCAGCAGGATAGAATTGCCAGCGTTTAAAACTTCACTCAAAACCGGCAGGTCGCTTGAAAGGATGGGACGCCCACAAGCCAGATATTCGAATAGTTTCATGGGGCTGAGATAGCGGGCGATATCCCCACCAGAAGAAGCCGCAACCCGCTTTTGGTACGGCATCAACAGCACGTCGCAGGCCGCCTGGTAGCGAGGCAGGTCCGCGTTGGGGATAAAACCGGTTGCGACTACATTCTCTAGCTGGCGGGATTGGATTTCTGTGTGCAACCGAGCCACGTCGGCTGGCTCTCCACCAACCAGGAGGAAGTCGATTTCGGGGAGGCGCTTCGCCAGCTCGAGGAGCAGCTCCACGCCGCGACCAGCATACAGATGGCCGGTGTAGCCTGCCGTGAAGCGATCGTTCCGAGGTTTTAACTCATCCAGAGATGCCCGGGCCTGGCGAGGCTCGGGCAGTTGCTGGTAGCGTGACAGGTCCACCCCATCTGGGGCGACCACCAGGAAGGGTGAAGCTGAAGGAGCGCCCAACTGGCTGGCCAGGTCTGCCGCCAGTGAGCGGGTAATCACCACCAGCCGCGCCGCGCCGCTCCCGCGCAGGAAACGCCGGAAAAGCCATGGCCCAAAGCGGCCCTGCGGTAGATCGTGCACTTCCAGGATGGTTTTCTGGCCTTGCCCGCTGGCCGTTGCGGCAGCTTGTGGCAGGCGGGTGTAGACTACTTCGGCCTCCAAACGCATGGCCCAGCCAGCAGCGCGATAACCGAAATCATATCGCTGCAGGTTGGGGTTGGCAATCAGCCAATCGATGGGAAATTCATGCTGAAGCCCGTAATGGCGAGCCAGCTCGGCAAACGTAGCCGGCCGGGCCGCTATGGAGGTGCTCTCGGCTGAATACCAGGGGACTGCCAGGCGCACGCTATGGCCCAGCGCGGCGATGGCTTGCGTCATCTTCATCACCTGGAGCGTGTTGGCGGTACGAGCCGGGATTTGCGTGGGGGCGATCACAGCGACTTTCATAGTTTATCTCTCGTTTGAATTGGCCCGGGCGAGAGTGGGCGGCTGCGCCCGTTCCCGGCGAGCGAGTTCACTGCGAAATTTGAGTACCGATACGCTGACGCCGATGATATACGACCCAGCCAGCAGCGCAGCGCTTGCCAGGTAGCCGTAAACGGGCACCAGCAAGATGATCCCCACGATCTTGAGCAGGGCCAGCACCAGGTTGACCTTGGTAGGGAACTCTGGCAGCCCAATGGCGAGCAGGGCAACCCGATTCCAGTAGAAGGTGTTTACTACCAGGTAACCAGCCAAAAGGATGAGCAAGGCCGGATAGGCGGGGAGATATTTCGGCGTGTACAAGAATGCCAGCAGGGGACGCCCAAAAAGGAGAAGCCCGATGGTTACCGCCAGGGTATAGCTCCCTGCCAGGATAGAACCCTGGCGCAGCACATAGCGCACGCTACCCCAATTGCGCCGAGCTACCTCGCGGGATAGCTCCGGGTAGGTGACCTGAGGCAGGGGGCTGATGGGCAATTGTACGAGGTTGGCCAGCGCCAGCGCTACTTTGTAATAACCGGCTTCGACAGGACTGCGCAGCAGGGAAACCCACAGCAGCTCACTGTCTTTCGTAATCAGGCTCAAAGAGCCGCTGATATTGGTGTTGATGGCAAATCTTATCAGCTCGCGCCCTTGCTTTTGTAACGGCGCCATAGGTGTGCGCCACCAGCCTCGCCCCCATTGATGGGAGGCTTCGCGCAAGGCAGACAGGCTCAGGCTGAGGGCGCCGACGGCCTTACCCACCAGGTAAGCGATGAGGATACCAAGGATTCCACCCTGTGTGAAGTACACGACGACGATGATGCTCAGGGTGACCACGCTGGCGACGATATTGATGGCGCTGAACCGGCGGAATCGGTCATAGATTTGTAGCAGCCCGGTTGAGCTTTCTGTGATCATGTTAAACAAAACGACCAATCCGTAGAGCCGGAACAGGATCACCGTATTAGGGTCCTTGGCGAAATAACGCGCTCCCAGGGGAGCCAGTAGCCAGATCAGGATGAAGGCCACCAGCGAGGCCCCGAGCTCTGCCAGTGCGGCGATTTTGAAAAGCGCAGCGGCGCTCACTGGCTCATCGTGTTCGGTGTACTGTCCCACATACTTGACCACCAGCTCGCTCATTCGGAAGGAAACCAGCCTGTTCAAGACAGTGGTGAAGAGCGTGATCACTCCCAGGATGCCAAAAACCGCCACACCCAACAGGCGGGCAGCCAGGATGCCCTGTAACATGCTGATCGCTGCGGTGATCACGGTGGAGCCGAACAGATACCCCGAGTTTTTAACCAAGCGGCGAATCAGCTCGTTATCGAAGAACCTGCGCAGAAGCTGGCTTAACTTGTTGAGGATCGACTTAATCATAGACTGGTTGGGGAGCGCCTGGAGACGGCCTTTTCGGGGTTACAGGGCAGGAAGGATGAGCAGGTTGCTCCAGGCAGGCTGCCAAGGAGAAATCATTTAATCTGTAACGATCTGGCTGGCCCAGTTACGCTCCGCTTTATACCATGCGACCAGGTTGGCGACGCCCTCGAGCAGGTTGACCGACGGCTCCCAGCCTAGCAGGCGTTTGGCTTTGCGCACGTCTGCCCAGTTAGCCAGCATCTCGGCCGGGATGGGGGGCTGGTGCTCGACCTTAGCTTGCCGCCCAACCATCTCTTCCAGCAGGTGGATCAGGGCATTGATAGAGATGGTTTCGTGGCCGCCCAGGTTGATGATCTCATAACCCAGGGGCTTGAGCGCCTGGATGGTGCCGTGGGCAATATCCTGCACGTAGGTGAAGCCACGCGATTGTTCGCCGTCCCCATTCACTCGCACCGGGCGGCCCTCGTTAATCCATTGTGTGAAGCGAAACATGCTCATGTCCGGGCGGCCCGCAGGGCCGTAGACGGTGAAATAGCGTAGCACGGTGACATCGACACCGTACAGATAATGATATACGTGGGAGAGGGCTTCGGCACCCTTTTTACTGGCGGCATATGGTTGCAGCGGGTGGTTGCTGTCTGCCTCTTCCGGCGTGGGTAATGGAGCGTTAGCGCCATAGATGCTGGAGGTGGAGGCCAGGACGAACTTCGGGATGCCTTTTTGGCGGCACAGCTCCAGCAAGTTGAGCGTGCCGGTGGTGTTGGTTGCCACGTAAACCCAGGGATCCTCCATGGATTGGCGTACCCCGGCGCGGGCTGCCAGGTTGATGACCGCGTCGAATGTTTGCTGTTCGATTTCTGCGTGACGCTGCAGGGTTTCTCTTTCAGAGATATCTGCCAGGCAGAAAGTGAACCCCACCTGTCCTTGCAAGCGCCGCAGGCGATACTCCTTCATGCGCACATCGTAGGCGTGGTTCATGTTGTCCACGCCGACAACGGTGTTCCCCTGCTTGAGGAGCGTCTCGACCACGCTGGCGCCGATGAAGCCAGCTGCGCCGCTTACCAGGTAATTTGACATAAGGCTCCTCTCTTGGCTCCTAAGCCGGGCTGGTTCGCGCGCCGCAAGGCGCTTAAAGGCTGACTACCTTCGGGTTATTCCGGCGGGCCGTATTCAGAGCGTTGCGCGTGTCAACGATCAGGTGAGCAGCGTCCAGGATTGCCGAATAGTCGTAAACGCTGTGGTTAGTGATGATCACCACGCAATCTGTCGTGTGGACTTCGGTCATGAGGTCGGTCACGCTGTCCAATTCCCACTCATCGTGGTGGATGTGCGGGATGTACGGATCGTGATAGCTCACCTGCGCTCCTTTATTGGCCAACAGGCCGATCACATCCAGAGCGGGCGACTCGCGCAGGTCATCGACATCCGGTTTGTAAGCGGCGCCCAGCACCAGCACGCGACTTCCCTTGAGCGCCTTGCCTTGCTCGTTGAGGGCATCCTGCACCTTACCCACCACATAGCGCGGCATGTTGGTGTTGATCTCTGAAGCCAGCTCGATAAACCGCGCCGTGTAGTTTAATGCGCGCAGCTTCCACGACAGGTAGAGCGGATCGATGGGGATGCAGTGCCCACCTAACCCCGGGCCAGGGGTGAACTTCATAAAACCGAAGGGTTTGGTGGCGGCTGCATCGATCACTTCCCACACGTCCACGCCTAACCGGTCACACATGATAGCCATCTCGTTGACCATACCGATATTGATCATGCGGAATGTGTTCTCCAGCAGCTTGGCCATTTCAGCCACCTCTGCGGAGGAGACCGGGAGAACGATTTGTAGCGCCTGCGAGTACCAGGCGGCGGCAACTTCTGAGCAAGCCGGCGTGATGCCGCCGACCACCTTAGGCGTGTTGAGGGTCGTCCAGTCTTTTCGCCCGGGGTCGACGCGCTCCGGAGAAAAAGCCACGAAGAAATCCACCCCTACCGTCAGGTGTTTATTCTCTTCCAGTTTGGGGAGTAAGATCTCGCGAGTGGTGCCGGGGTAGGTGGTCGATTCGAGGACAACAACCATGCCAGGGTGGATATATTTAGCCAGCATGTTGGTGGCATCCAGGATGAAGGACAGGTCCGGGTCGCCAGTTTTTCGCAGTGGGGTGGGTACGCAGATGCTGACCGCATCCACCTGTGACAGGACGGAGAAGTCGCTGGTGGCGGTCAGTTTGCCTGAGGCTACTAGGCGAGCAACCTGCTCCCCGGGGACATCCTGGATGTGGCTTGCGCCGCGGCGAATTGTTTCCACTTTGTGCCGGTCGGGATCGATCCCGGTGACCCGGAAGCCGGCTTCTGCAAATATGGCTGCCAGCGGCAGGCCCACGTACCCCAGCCCCAGGATAGCTATATGGGCCGTCCGTTCCTTCAGTTGGCGGACCAAAGTTTGTTGGATAGTTTCCGTCATCTTACCTCTAAGTATCGATTTTGGCTCAGAACAGGCTCAACTGCTTCGGTTCTTGCTTGTCAGGGAGCGGCTCGTC
>Ga0316622_100000211_pt1 | contig 31147 bp, 22 predicted proteins | sample OWC_Aug_OW2_C1_D_FD_207646 | JGI IMG/M metagenome (GOLD analysis project Ga0316622, IMG submission 207646) | Wetland soil microbial communities from Old Woman Creek delta, Ohio, United States - OWC_Aug_OW2_C1_D5_C | ecosystem: Environmental > Terrestrial > Soil > Wetlands | place: USA: Ohio... | reverse complement strand
AGGTCGAGGCTCTAGCCTCGACACGACAGGATGTGCGGCATCCTCGGCTTCATAGGGCCGAGATCGTTCGACGTGGGCGGGTTCGGCCGGGCCCTCGACGTGATGAAGAACCGGGGGCCCGACAATCGCGGCGTGTACGAAGAGCACGAGTGCCTGCTCGGCCACCGGCGTCTTGCCATCCTCGACCTGAGTCCGGCCGGCCACCAGCCGATGGTCTCGCCCGACGGCCGCTACGTCATCGTCTACAACGGCGAGGTCTACAACTTCCTCGAGCTGCGCCGAGAGCTGGAAGCGGAAGGGGCGGCTTTCACGACCAGAACCGATACGGAGGTCATCCTGGCCCTGTACGCGAAAGAAGGACCAGCCTGTCTCGACCGGTTCCGCGGCATGTTCGCAATCGCCATCTGGGATCGGCTCGAGAGGAGCCTCTTTCTGGCGCGCGACCGAATGGGCATCAAGCCCCTCTATGTCTGGCCCCGGCCCGAGGGCCTCGCGTTCGCATCCGAGGTAAAGGCCCTCCGCGCCCTTCCGGGCGGTCCTTCGGAGGTCGAGCCCGAAGCCGTCGTCCAGTACCTGGCCTGGGGCCATGTGCCTGCGCCCATCACCATCACGAAGGCCGTCGAATGCGTGATGCCGGCGACCTGGCTCGTCTGGAAGCGTTCAGGCCTTTCCGGGCATACCTACTGGAACTTCCCCGCGCCGGACCCCAAGGCGACACCGACATCTGACGGCTACCTTTACCAGACCAGAGGAGCGGCGCTCGAGGCACTCCGGCCTCTTCTTAAGGAAGCCGTCGCGTACCGATGCATCTCCGACGCCCCCCTGGGCGCCTTCCTGAGCGGGGGCATTGATTCCTCCTCGGTCGTGTCCCTGATGCGCGCCGTCGGGCAGACTCGGATCCACACCGTGTCGATCTCGTTTCCCCAGACTGCGCTCGACGAGGGGCCCTACGCCCTGAAGGTCGCCGAAGAATTCGGCACCGCCCACACGGATGCTTCCATTTCCGCGTCGGCAGCTGAAGAGGAGTTGGACGGCTTCTTCGCGTCGATGGACCAGCCGACCTGCGACGGCTTCAACACCTACGTTGTGTCAAAGCATGCCAAGCGTACGGGCTTGACCGTGTCGATGTCGGGCCTCGGCGGAGACGAATTGTTCGCAGGGTACGGCCACTATCGGAGAATCAAGAGAGCGGAGCCCTGGCTCCGCCAACTGCCGACGTTCGCGTCCTTTGCGGCTCGCGCCGGCGCCCGCCTCGGGCCGCGCTACGCCAAACTGGAGGCATTCAGGATCGCGGGCCCAGCAACGGCGCGCGCCTACTATGCAGCCCGCGGCCTTTTCGCCCCCAGCCAGATCCGAGCGCTGCTGCGGCCAGGACTGCTTCAGCAGACAGCTCTTGGCCGGGGCGAGCCATCCTCGCTCCTGCCAGCGGTTCCAACGTCGTCTGGATCAGGCCACGCGCGCCTGAGCCTCTTTCACTCCATCGCCGCGCTGGAACTCCGGCGGTACATGCACGACCAACTTCTCCGGGACAGCGATGTCTTCGGCCTCGCGCACGCGCTCGAGATCAGGGTGCCCTTCGTCGACCACCTGCTCGTGGAGGCGGTCTTCAAGACAGCTCCGGACATCGTGCTCGGCTGGTACACGGACAGGCGCCCGAAGGCACTCCTTCTCGATGCCCTGCCAGCACCGCTGCCAGAGCTCTGCACCAACCGCCCGAAGATGGGATTCACGTTTCCGTTTCCCGACTGGATGAGGGGCTCTTGGACCCGGGACGGCGCCGCAGGCATTGACACCTCCAGTCCAACGGACAACGCCTCCCTGCTCGTTCCCGCGGCCGCGGCCGACGTGGAGAAAGGGTTCGTTAGGGGACAGCTGCACTGGTCGCGGCCGTGGGCCCTCCAGATCGTCAACCGCCTCGAGCGGCAGGGGGGCCTCCTCTGCCAGTAGCTCCCAATGGTCGGCTGAAGGTCGTGCACTTTCACCGCAAACCTGGCCCGAACCACCATAGCCTGGAGCGAGTCTTTGCCACGGTTCGAGAGCATCTCCCGCGGGACATCGAAGCCACGCCGGCGTACTGCCCGCGGCCGAGCACCGGGATGCTCAACCGCATCATCAACATCCTCTGGGCCCGCCAGCATCAGGGCGACGTCAATCACATCACGGGCGACGTGCATTATCTCGCGCTGGCCCTCGACCCCAAGCGGACTATTCTCACGATCGCCGACTGCGTCGCTCTCCACTACTCGAAAGGGATCCGTCACTGGCTGCTTTGGCTGTTCTGGTACTGGCTGCCAGTGAAGCTCAGCGCCCGCATCACGGTAATCTCGCAATTCACCAAGGAAGAGCTCCTCCGCCGCCTCGAGATCGACTCCGGGCGGATACACGTCATTCACTGTCCCGCGCCGCCTGCCTACAAGCCGGCGGGTCGGTCACGGCAAGACGGTCCCCCCGTCATCCTGCAGGTAGGCACCAACCGCAACAAGAACCTCGAGCGGGTCGCCGGAGCGCTCCAGGACATCCCGTGCATCCTGAATATCGTCGGCCCCCTCACCATCGCGCAGCGGCGGGTTCTTGAATCGAACCGCATCAACTACCGGAGCCACGTCGCGGTGACTGACGAAGAACTCCGCGAGCTGTACACAACGAGTGATCTCGTCCTCTTCGTTTCGCTCTACGAGGGCTTCGGGCTTCCAGTCATCGAGGCCCAGGCTGCAGGCAAGCCGGTTGTCACGAGCAACACCTGTTCAATGCCTGAAGTCGCCGGCGAGGGGGGGGAACTCGTCGATCCCGACGATGTCCAAGGGATCAGAAAGGCGGTTGCGAGAATCCTCAACGACGGGCAGCTCAGGCGCGGCCTAATAGAGAAGGGGCTCATCAATGTCCGCCGCTTCGACGCAGGTTCGATCGCGCACCAGTATGCAGGCGTCTATCTCAAGGTAGGAGCGTCGGCGGGGCCCCGAGAGAATCCGTGAGAGAAGCAGACGCCGAAACGCAACACGCACGCCGAGTGGGAATACTAGGGCTCGCCACTGAAGCTGCCCAGGCCACGCGCTCATTGCGTGCGAAGGTCAAGGCGCTTGGCGCATCCGATTTCAGCCGCAATGCGGCCTGGTTCACGCTGCTCTCGGGACTTGAGCGTGGCGTGGCGGTTGTGCAAACCATCCTCATCTCGAGGGCCCTTGGGATTGCTGAGTACGGAGTCTACGGACTTCTGTTTGCCTCGATAGGTTTCGCGGCCTCGGTAGCCGGGCTCCAGATGGGGCTCACGGCAACCGTCTTCATCTCGAAATACCGGGCCGCAGAGAGGCACAAGGCTGCTGCGGTAATTTCCATCGTTCAGAGATTCGGGTGGATAGTCGGCCTAGTGTTCGTCGGCGGTGCGTTGCCTTGGAGCCGACACTTGGCGGCTTTGCTACTGGGCGCCAGCGAGTACGAGGCCGTATTCATTCTTGGCGTAGCGTTTGTGGCGGCATCGATCGTGAGCGGAGTTCAGGACGGAATCGCCCAAGGCTTCGAGATGTTCAGGTATCTGGCGAAGCTGAAGATCACGACGTCTGTCCTGCTCCTGGTGGTCATCTACCCGCTCGCGAAGACCTATGGCCTTGCGGGTGTCCTGCTGACGCTGCTGGGCGGCCTTGCCTTGAAGTGGCTCTTCCTCCGTGCTGCGGTAGATGTTCGACGCGGAGAGGAGGAGGTCCCGGCATCGGGTTCGGGTATCTCCTTTCGGCGGCTCGTTTCTGAGTTCGCCTTGCCGTCAGCGGCGGCGAGCTTGGGCGTCGGATTCGTAGCGTGGGTTGGGCTGTACTGGCTGTCGAGGCAATCATCGGGGATGGAGAGCGTGGCCGTCGTCACGGCCGGGCAGCAGTGGCGTGGCCCCTTGCTGCTGCTCGCGACGTCAGTCGGCAGCGTCGCGATTCCGAGATTCAGCAGATTGAGCATCGCCGGGCAGGCCGCGCAGACCGCGAGATTCCGAAGGGCCTTGCTGAAGGTGAACGGCCTCGCCGCATTGTCGGTCGCCGCGGCGTTGACGGTCGCGTCCGAGCTGATTCTCAGCGCATATGGGCCGGGCTTTGCGTCAGGACGTGCCGCATTCATGTTGATGGTGTGGTCAGCCGTGCCCACGGTTGCGGCGAACGTGTATCTCCAGGAGCTCGTGGGCTCGGCCCGCATGTGGCTTCAGCTGCGAGTTCACGCGCCGAGCCTCCTGTTGACCAGCGCCGCGTTCCTAGTGCTGATTCCGAGGTTCGGCGGAATCGGGTACGCCGCCGCCCTGCTGCTGGGATCCGTCGTCCTTCTCCTGAGCGTGGTCACGAGCAGCAGGCACGAAGGACGCGCGGGGGCGTCTTTGTGGTGAGACGAACCCTCAAGGCGTGGACCAAACACCTGGGTCTGATGGAAACCGTGCGCGTCCGACGCGCCGTCGATGTCGCCCACAGAAAGGGATGGCCGTACTGCCCCGGTGATGAGGGTGATGTCCTCTTCCTCCTTGCGAGAAACGCAGAGGATGCACTCGAGATCGGCTTTGCGACGGGCAGCACGGGTGCGTACATCCTCGAGGGGCTCGGCAGGGGCACATTGACGTCGGTAGACTGGAGGCAGGACGAGTACGAACGTGCGGGCGAACAGCTGATCTCTAGACTCGGGCAGTCAGGAAGACACCGCCTGCTCGAGGCCGATTCCATCACGGTGCTGCCAGAGCTGTACCGACAGGGCTGCCGGTTCGGGCTCGTCTTTTTGGACGGGTGGAAGTCCTTTGATCGGATTTGGGTTGACACGTTCTACTCAGCCAGGATGCTGAAGGAGCACGGCTTCATCATGTTCGATGATGCCCGCATGCCCGCGGTCAGGAAGTGCATACGACTCCTCATGCGGTACTATGGTTTCCGACTTGCAGACAACTACCGGCTGTTGGGGGGGTGGCGCCTGCGCGCCTGGCATATCCTGAGCGGGCGTTCACTCTCGCGGCCGTACGTCGTGCTCGAGAAGGCGTTGGAAATTACCGAAACGGACGCCGGCAAGCGGTTCGACTTCTGGCGGCGCTTCTGAGCCCAGCACGAGAGCGGATCGTCCCGGCCTGGCCGCAAGCCCAACAGAGACCACGCAGCAGCCACCTGTCAAGGAGCGGGACGCCCTGAACCACTCGTCGATCGAGCGGCTACCGATCGCCAGACTCCTCGAATCACTCTCGCCCTGCGTCGTCGACATCGGAGCGCGCGGGGGCGCGGACAGCGAGCTCGGGGCAATTGCCTTCGCGTCCACCGCGGTGTGCTTCGAACCAGACGTCGAAGAGGCGCGGCGCCTGGCTGCAGCGGGAGACAACAGATGGCGGCGATTCCGCGTCGTCCCGTGCGCCGTCGGGGGCCACTCCGGTCGGGCCCCACTGCACGTGCCGACCAACAAGGAATCGGCGTCCTTGTTGCCGCACAACCGGGCCATGGTCGCGCGCTTCGGTCGACCGGAGCTGCACGTTCCCGTCGAGACCGTGGAGGTGGAGACACGGACGCTCGACGACCTCCGTCTGAGCGGGGACATCGATCGAGCGGACTACATCAAGATCGACGTCGAAGGCGCGGAACTGTCGATTCTACAGGCAGGTCAATCCGTGCTGCGGGATTGCTTGGCACTGAAGATCGAGTGCTCCTTCCTGTTCCAGCGAGTGAGCCAGCCACGGATATGGGACGTCGCGATCTGGCTCGCGGAAGTGGGCTTCGAGTTGGTCGACATCCGAGACGTGCGCCGATGGCGGCGCACCCGCCTGCCGGCGCACCCCTATCGGGCATCGGTTCCGGTTCCCTACTCTCGAGGGGAAGCGGCGCAGTGTGACCTCGTGGTGCTTCGATCCGCAGACCGAGTCGTGGAAGATGACCAGGCGCTACGGCTCCTTGTCATCAGTGCGGCGCTTGGATACTTCGACTATGCGATCGCGTTACTGCGGACGCGCCCGGACGTGGCCGCTCACGCGCTGCGGGAGGTAAAGATCGATTTGGAGTCGGAGTTGCGCGCATGGTCCGCCATCACGGGCGGAATCGAGGTCAGGAAGGCCCTACGATCGACGCTTCGAGGCGTTGTGCCGCTCGTGCGCGCATGGGCCGGTCGGTTGCCGCATGAAAGCAACGAGGCGGAGCGCTAGCGTGTGCGGGATAGCCGGGGCGATTGCGCAGCGCGACGGCTCGCAACCGCAGGTCGAGGGCATGCTCGCGACGTTGGCGCACCGCGGCCCACACGGCCGGGGAGTATGGGGCACGGCGCTGGGTGGAGGACGCGGGATCTGCCTGGGCCATCGCCGCCTGGCGATCATCGACCCGTCTGAAAGCGCCGCGCAGCCGATGTGGGACGGCACGGGCGGTTACGTGATTACGTACAACGGAGAGATCTACAACTACGTCGAGGTACGCGGAGAACTCGTACGCCTAGGCGCCGCGTTCCGCACGAAGTCTGATACGGAGGTCATCCTCGAGGCGTACAAAGCCTGGGGGCTCGACTGCCTGTCGCGGCTGAACGGAATGTTCGCGTTCGCCCTGTTCGACCTTGCCGGGCATCGCCTCTTCTGCGCCCGGGATCGATTCGGCGAGAAGCCCTTCCTGTTCAGCTTCACGACGGACTCCTTCGTGTTCGCGTCCGAGTACAAGGCGCTGCTGCAATGGCCAGAGGTGTCCGCCGACCTGGACGAGCTGCGCCTCATTCGTGCGGCCTACAACCAGAGTACCGGGCTTGATGCTGACAGCCAGACGGCATTCCGCGGCATCGAGCAACTGCGCGCGGGCGAGGCCATGGAGGTCGATACCCGGACACTCGATCGAAGAGTCTGGCGCTACTGGCGAATCCAGCCGGAGCCGCTGGAGGACACGATCGCGGAACAGGAGGCCTTCACGCAATTCCGCGAGTTGTTGCGCGACTCGATCCGGATCAGGATGCGCAGCGACGTGGAAGTGGGCTCGTGCCTTTCAGGAGGCCTCGACTCCAGCGCCATCGTCTGCGTGGCTTCGACGCTGAGGCCGCAGGAGCGGCCTTATCACACGTTTACCGGACGATTCCCAGGGACATGGGCGGACGAATGGCGCTACGCCCAGGACGTTGTCGCCGCAACGGGCGTCACGCCGCACGTGGTGGAGCCGACCGTCGATGGTTTCCTGGAGGATCTCCCAACCTTCATGTGGTTCAACGAGCTGCCCGTGGGCAGCGCGAGCCAGTACGCGCAGTGGTGCGTGTTCCGGCTGGCAAGCGAGCATGGTGTGACGGTGCTCCTTGACGGGCAGGGCGCGGACGAGCTGCTCGGCGGATACGAGCAGTACTTCGGCCGCTATGTGCAATCGTTGAAGGATCGCGGGGACATCGAGCGGCTGTCGCGGGAACTGCCGCAGATCCGGCGGCGATACCCACGTGCGTTGGTGCCGTCAACCCGCGCCGTCCGCGATCGGCTGCCGTTTCGCGTGCGCCAGTGGCTCTCCAGACAACTGGGCGCGGGCAGCAGTCTCCTGTACGGACTCAGGCCCGACGTCGCGATGCGCGTGTCGGCGGAGGCGTGCCCGCCTCGCCGTTGCTCCTTCACGGCGTTGCACGACGCCCTCGAGGCGGACTCGTTCGGCCGCTATCTCACCACGTTGCTTCGTTACGGCGACCGGAACTCCATGGCCCACTCAAGAGAGGTACGACTGCCATTCTGCGACCACCGCCTGGCGGAATTCGTGTTCCGGCTGCCGCCTCACCTGCTGATGGGAGGCGTGCAGACGAAGCGCCTGATCCGCGAGGGAATGAAGGGCATTCTGCCCGAGACCATCGCGACGAGGTGGAACAAGCAGGGGTTCAGGCCTCCGCAGGACCAGTGGTTTGCGTCTCCGCGGTTGCGCGCCATCGTCAACGATGCCTTCGCATCGGCGGCCTTCCAATCGAGTCCCTACTGGGACGCGGCCTGGTTCCACCGGTCCATGAAGCGAATCGAGGCGGGCGAGACTCAGCTCGGCTGGACAGTGTGGCACGCGTTCCAGATAGAAGCGTGGCGCCACCACTTCCTCTCCCCAGTGCTCCAAGCCCGCAGGTCGGTCGCTTCGCAGTTGCCATCTTGAACGCGATCTTCGTCAACTACGCGCACCCGGACGCCCTCCACGTCTCGGGCGTCCGCGTGCCTCGTTTCGCCGACGCACTCGCCCGCCGCGGCCACCGCATCGTGCTTCTGACGCCCACGCTCCGCCACGACGAATCCGGGAGGGGCGCCGGCGATCTCTCGCGCGTCATTGACGCACACGGATGGCAGCAGCCTCTGAGCCTTGCATATAGGCCGGTTTCGCGGCGATCGTTGGACCTTCTGAGATCGGGGCGACTCCCCGGGCCGGCTTCGAAGCTCGTGACGCTCTATCACCTGCTGGTCCACGGCGGCGTGCACGAGGACTGGGTCGAGGCGAGTCGGCCCAGTTGGGGAGCAATCACCGCGCGGCTCCGCCCCGACGTCGTATGGACCACGTTCGGGCACACCTCGAACCTGCTGCTAGGCAAGAAGCTCGCCCGACTCGCTGGCTGCAAGTGGGTTGCGGATATCAAAGACAACCTGGACGTGTTCGTGCCCAGGGCTGTTCGTCCCGCCCTGCGCCGTCGTCTGAGCGGCTGTGCAGCGGTCACCTCAAACGCCCACAAGCATGCTCAGGTCGCGGAGAGGTTCTTTCGTCGGCCCTGCGTTGTCGTGGAGAGCGGTGTGTCCAAGGAACTGCTCGCGACCGTCGCTGCACCCTCCGATCCCGACGTCTTCGGTGTGCTGCTGGTGGGGTCCGTCTATCGGGACGACACGTGCCTGGAGTTCCTGACCGCCGTGGGCGACTGGTGGCGCGCCCAGCAGGGTCCTACTGCGCCTCGCGTCGAACTCCACTACGCCGGAGCAGATGAAGCGCGCGTGCTGCGGCTCGCTACGGTCGCGGGCGTCGACAGGTTGCTGAAGCCGCACGGCTACCTTCCACTGGACCGTCTCGCGGCCGTCGGCAAGGCGGCCGCCGTCAATTGCTACATCTGGGCGGGATTCGGTTTTCATCACAAGCTCCTGGAACTGCTGTCGCTGGGAGTTCCCGTGCTGGCCTATGCGGGGGAATCCGCCGAAAGCAAGACTCTCGCCGCCGACCTCGATGGCGAACTCCACGCACCCACCACGCCAGGCGCGTTGACTGAGGCGATCGGCGGGATCTACGCGCGGTGGCGAGCGGGCGATAGGCCGTCTCTTTCTCCCCGGCTGGGCGGCCTGTCATGGGAGGCCCAGGCAGAGAAACTCGAAGCCGTGCTCGAAGAGGCCGCGGGGCGCTAATCCATGTGTGGTGTGGCGGGAGCTGTCGGCAAAGGGGGGGCGCTGCGGGATGCTGTCGCCCGGATGTCGATGGCCGTCGCTCACCGGGGGCCTGATGATGCCGGCATCTGGCATGACACGGGTATCGTGCTCGCCCACCGGCGCCTGAGCATCATCGACCTGTCTCCCCACGGCCACCAGCCGATGCTGTCGTCGTGCGGCAGGTACGTAATCGCGCTCAACGGCGAGATCTACAACTACCTCGAACTCCGCGCAGAGCTGATGCAGGCGGGGGAGACGTTCCGCAGCCAATCCGACACCGAAGTGCTGCTCGTTGCCTTCCGGCGGTGGGGACCCGATTGCCTGGCCAAGCTGAACGGGATGTGGGCGTTCGTCATATGGGACCGCCGGGAGCAGCGGGTCTTCGCCGGCCGGGACCGCTTCGGAAAGAAGCCCCTCTACTACCGATCCGTCGGACGCCGAATGTACTTCGCGTCGGAGATCAAGGCGCTCCTCGAGGTCGATGCGGCTCCCCGCGAAGTGGACGTCGAGGCCCTCGCCGACTTCTGTGCTGAGCGCGTGTCCGATCACACGGACGCGACCTTCTTTCGGGGCATCAAGCAGCTTCCACCGGCCCACTACCTTTGGTGGGCCGACGGATCCGTGGCGGTCAGCCGGTACTGGACATTGGAACTCAGAGAGCGCGGCGACTATGAACGGCCCGATCCCGAGAAACTCGCCTGGCTGATAGAGGATGCCGTTCGCCTGAGGCTGCGCGCCGACACGCCGGTGGGGTGCCTCCTCAGTGGAGGAATTGACTCGTCCAGCGTGACGTGCCTTGCCGCCAGAGGCGTTCCGCCCTCGTCAACGCTGCGGGCCTTCTCGACCGTCCACGATCCACCGGTGGACGAAGCCAAGGGAATAGAGTCCGTCGTCAAGGCGTATCCGCAGATCCGCTGCGAGGCCGATCAACCAACCGCGCAGGACTTCTGGCGCGACCTCGATGGATGCCTCTGGCACCAGGACGAGCCCTTCGGCGATGCCTCCATGCTGGCCCACTTCCGCCTGATGCGCGTGGTCCGAGGCGCTGGCATCAAAGTGCTGCTGAGCGGCCAGGGCGCAGACGAGGTGTTCGGGGGCTACCCCGGCCACCTGTGGCACTACCTGGGCACCCGCGTGCGGATCGGAGAGCTGCGCGCGCTCGTGAAATGCTGGCGCGCCGCATCAACCCGCTCGCCCGTGCCGCTGAGCACGGCTGCCGTGTATTCGATGCCTCATCCAGTCGAGTGGCGAGTACGGCGCGTGCGCGCGCGGCTGGATCTCGACTGGCTCGCTCCCGAATTCCGCGAGACGACCGTGGAGCTTCACCGAGGCTGTCGAAGTCTCGACGCCTCCGATCCCAGTGATCGAGTGTTGCATGACGCGATCGCCCACCGGACCATCCCGGCTTTTCTTCACTACGAGGACCGCAACAGCATGGCCTTCGGCGTCGAGTGCCGGGTGCCGTTTCTGGACTACCGTCTCGTGCAGTACGCGTTCTCCCTGCCTCCGGCGGCGAAGTTCGAAGGAGGGCGGACAAAGGCGCTCTTGAGATCCGCCATGGCCGGTGTCGTCCCAGCGGATATCCTGCACCAATCCAGAAAGCAAGGGTATCCTGCGCCGCTATCCGAGTGGCTGCGTGCGTGGGACCCGGACCGGCGCGACCGCTGCATCAAGGCGGTCGCTTCCTGCGCCTTGATCCATAAGGCCGCGTGGCGCAAGCGTTTGGATCGATTCGAGCGCGGGGACGACGCGATGCTTCCCGCAGTGTGGCGGGGCATCGTCGTGGCGCTATGGCACCGGCGGTTCATCGACCAGGCGCCATGAAGCCGCTCCTGCTGTACTTCGGCCCGCAATGGGATGGATCGACATCCCTCCAGAGACTGCAGGCGTTCCAGCGGATGGAACAACTCCGGGTCCTCGGGATAGACAGTGGCGCAATCATTGGCGGAAAAGCCAGCCTGTGGCGCCGCCTCCGGTGGCGTTTGCGTATGCCCGTGGACTCATTGGCCGAGAACGAGCGGCTGCTGACGGCCGCCAGAAACCACGGGCCCGACATTGTGCTGGTCGACAACAGCAGGGTCATCAGGACGCGCACGCTCAGTCAGTTGAGGGATCTGGGCGTGCGACGCCTCGTCTACTACTCGCCCGACGACATCGTCGCGCGTCACAATCTGAGCCTTCCGCTTCGCGCTTCGCTTCCGCACTGGGACATTGTCTGCACGACCAAGACGTTCAACGTCCCGGAGCTTGCCAGCCTCGGTGTACGCCGCGCACTTCTCATCGGCAAGGCCTACGATCCCGATCTGCACAAGCCAATGTCGCGGGCCGACGTCGGCGAGGACTACGAGAGATTCGACGCAGTGTTCATCGGGGCATACGAGCGCGAGCGTGCCCGAAGCCTCAACGCCCTGGCTGCAACGGGGATTCGGTTGGTCATCTATGGGAAGGACAAGGGCGGCTGGCGCACACGGTGGCTGCACGACTCGGTTGATCTGCGGCCGTCGCTATTCGGAAGGGAGTACGTGGCCGCCTGGCACACTGGCAAGGTGGCGCTGTGTTTTCTGCGAAAAATCAACCGCGATCGGATCACGCAGCGGACAATGGAAATCGCGGCCATGGGGCGGCCGATGGTCGGGGAGCGAACTGACGAGCACGATGCGCATTTCGAGCACGGTCGGGAGTACATCGGCTTTGCTTCCGACGACGAGCTTCGCCGGGCCGTGGAAGGCCTGCTCCAAGACGACGAGCGCCGGATTGCCGTAGGCGCCGCGGGCCGACGGCGTTGCATCACCCGCGGATACTCGACGGACGCACGCGCACGCGAGATGCTTGCTGCGGTTCTCGACGCCTCGTGAACATGCCGGCAGCCCCTCGGCGCGAACCCACTCTGGCGGTGCTGTGCTCGCACCCGATTCAGTACTTCACGCCGCTCTACCGCAGCCTGGCCCGTAGGGGTCGGATCCGGGTGAAGGCGATCTATCTATCGGATGCGGGCGCGGAGCCTCACTTCGATCACGGCTTCGGGCGGGAGGTCAGATGGGACCTGCCGCTGCTCAAAGGGTACGACTCCGCTGTCCTGCAACCCGGGACGGACATCACGGGAAAGAACTTCTGGAGCCGGCACGATCCCAAGCTGAAGGCGATTCTCGATGACCTTCGACCGGACTGGGTGTTGCTTTACGGCTACGCCAGTCGGATGAACTGGATGGCTCGGAACTGGGCGATACGGCACGGCGTCCGGCTCGCCTACTGGAGCGATTCGAACGTCCGCGATCCTCGCGCTCGGGGCAAAGCGGCAGTCAAGAACCTCGTTCTCAAACACCTCTTCTTCCGAGATCTCGATGCGGTCCTCGTCACGAGCGACGCCAACGAACAGTACGTTCGGCGCTGTGGTGTCGACCCGAGCCAAATGCACCGAGTGCCGTTCGCCATCGACATGAGACGCTTCGAGCGGTCTCGGTCGATCCCACTCGGGCAGCCACGCGATTTCGATTTCGTATGGGTCGGGAAGCTCATGGCGCTGAAGCGACCGCAGGATTACCTCGATGCTCTCCAACGGCTCGTCGACCGGTCCCGCCTCCGCCCGCGCGCCCTCATGCTCGGGGACGGGCCACTCCGCGCGGACGTTCTGGCCGCGGGCGCGTCGCTGCGGGCAAGGGGGATACTGGAGTTCCGCGGATTCGTCAACCAGCGCGAGATGCCGGCGGCGCTGCAGAGCGCGGACACGCTGGTGTTCACGAGCGAGATTGAGGCGTTCGGCCTCGTGGCGCTCGAAGCGGCCGCGGCGGGACTGGCCTTGCTGGTGGCCGACAACATCGGCTGCGTCGGACACGGCGATCTGGCAAGAAACGGCGTGAATGCGCTCACCTTCACCGTTAGAGATGTCGCCGGTCTTGCCGAGGCCATGCAGCGGGTCCTGACCGACCCGGCTCTCCGCGTGGCGATGCAGCGGTGGAGTGTTGAGATCGCGCAGCAGTACGATACGGAGCGGGTGGCGGACGCTCTGGAATCAGTGATCCTGAGCTGAGTGAAACAGCACTGCGACGAGAGTCTGCTCGAACGCGCGGCGAGACAGATCGCGCGGCGAGCGCGGGTCCGCGGGACGGGAAGGGCACTGCGCCTGCTCTATCCAACAGGCGCCCGGTCGCCACGGTACGTACATGGCATCCGTCGCCGGGCGGACGGCCTTCTGATGGAGGTTGATTCCCGGGAGGTCATCGACTGGAGCGTCGTGTTCTTTGGTGAATACGAGAAACACATGCGCGACCTTCTCGAGCGCAGCCTGCGTGTCGGCGACGTTGCGATCGACGTCGGTGCCAACGTAGGTGTGCACACCCTGACCATGGCCCGCCTGGTGGGCCCGGCGGGGCGGGTGCTGGCGTTGGAACCGAACCCGTCGGCGCTGAAGCGCCTGCGCCGGAATGTTGAACTGAACGCACTGGAGCAGGTAGCAGTCGTTCCGTGTGCAGCGGGCGCATACGCTACGAGGCTTCAGTTGAGAGTGCCGGCTGAAGATAGCCGAGAGGGTGCGAATCCTGGCTTGGCGAGCCTGGTCGCGCTCGAGACGCCCCATTCCGTCGTCGAAGTGGACGTGCAACCGCTCGACGCTGTTTTGCGGGTGGAGCCTCTGGGCCAGGTTTCGCTGATCAAGATTGACGTGCAAGGCTACGAGTGCCAGGTGCTTCGTGGGGCGACGGAAACGCTTGGGATGTTCGCACCGCTGGTGGTGTTCGAATTCGAGCCTTGGGCGTGGCGCCAAGCCGAAAGAAGATGGGAAGACGCCCGAGATCTGCTCGAGGGCCTCTCCTACGAGCTTTGGCGGCTCGACGCGGCGGCGCGAGGCGGACTCCGATTACTGCCGTTGACAGCGATGCCCAGAGATCATGCGGAGGTCGTGGCGATGCGCGGAGATGGTCATCAAGCCGGAGCGCTGAGGGGACGGATCGCGGGTCCGATGGATGGCTGAAGCCGTGGCCTCTCGAATCTCATTGCGCCCGTTCGCCTTGGGGACGCTCGCCTACGCATTGACCGTTGCGTTGCTCGCCGCCTCCTCGCCGAGCCTGGGTGACGACTGGATGCCGGCGCTCTTCAGCGCCGGGGCCGTGATCTCGGTCGCGATATGGAGCAACGTGCACTGGGCGGACCGAGCGAGCCGGTATGTGAGCCCTGGGGCGGTGATCCTCCTGATGTGCGCCGTGAACCGCGCTTTCTATGTTGCAGACTACTTGCTGCGGGGAAGCCGCCTCGAAGGTTGGCCCTTCTTCTCGAGTGCGCCCGACGTAGCCCTTTTCAAGGGGGAGGTTATCACCGTCCTTGGAACGCTACTGACCGTCTGGATCTGGCTCAGGTTCGGGGGTCTCCGCCTGACCGGATCCGAAGGGTGGGGCGCTCTTCGGGCGCACTCAGGCTTATTGCTCGTTCTCTATGCTCTAGCAGCTGGCAGTAAGGGAATATCCGCGCGACGACCGGAGTTCGCAGATAGCCTCGGTCAACTTCTCCCGTCTCTGGAAGCTGTCGGCCTCGTCACTGTGGCGATTCTGCCGTCTCTTTGGGTACAAAGCAAACACCTCCGAGTGGCAGCATGCCTTGCGTTGAGCGCGCCGTATCTACTGTCCGCGTCATCCAGCGGAATGAAGGAAGAGATCTTGTTGGCGCTGATTCCGCTGGCTTTTGTTGCATGGACTCAGTATCGGACCAAAACGGCACGCGCGGCGCTGGCTGGAACGGGCATCATTGTGGTCGCCCTGCTTGCGTCCTACGTCGGCTTCTATCGCGATGAAGTGTGGCAGCGAAAGCAGACAGCCTCGACCGCGAACGTGGCGGCGCAGTTCCTGCAGAAGACAGAAGAGTCTGGCACCGTTCGGACGTTGAGCGAGGGTTTGACGAGCTTCATCAGCCGCAGCAATGCCAGTTACCACCGAGGCTGGGCGGTCTCCATAGCGGATGAGCAGGGGTACGAACCCGCGCTCGTATTCGGGCCATTGATCTATGTGTTCGTCCCACGTCTGCTCTGGCCCGAGAAGCCACCAATCAAGCAGGGCTGGGAGTTCAGCGGTCTGGTCTTTGGAGACCAGTTCATCGCATGGAGTGGCAGCTCCACGGCGGCCGGGTTCTATGCCTCACTGTACCTGGGATGGGGATGGCCAGCAGTCGTAATTGGTGCAGCGCTTGCCGCCGTCCTGCTCGGCATGACGTTCAGGCTGGCGGCTCGGATGGGCGGGCACCTCGCGGGGGCGCTGTACGCCTTCGCCATGGTTCCGTTTGCCGTCCGGCTGGATGACACGTGGACGGTCGGGGTCCTGAGCGGGCCCCTCATCTCGCTGGTCTATGTCCTTGCCATTGTCGCAGTGGCGCGTCTTGCATCACAGTTGGTGCTCAGGCGCCGCTCGACGCCCGAGGGTGTCGCGGGCTAAGAGACGTGAATCTGCTCCATGTTGTTCCGCACATTTCCGAGGAGGCGTCTGGTCCCTCGTACTCCGTTCCGAGGTTGTGTGAGGTCCTTGTAAAGCAGGGCGCGACCGTGGAGCTCTCATGCCTCGAGGGCCGTACCGGCAGCGACGGCGTACACGTAAACGTGCACAGACAGTGGCCGATCGTTCGGAGGTTCGCGATTTCAAGTGAGTTCGTCGGGTTTCTCAGGAACGAGGGCACTCGGTTCGACATCGTGCACAACCACAGCCTCTGGTCGATGGTGAACGTGGCGACAGGATGGCTTGTACCTGCGGGCGGCACCCGACTGGTCACATCACCGCGAGGGACACTCTCCGCGTGGGCCTTGAGTCGTCGCCGGGCGGCAAAGCTCCTCCTCTGGCCTTGGCAGCGCCGCGTTGTCGAACGGGCCGACCTGCTGCACGCCACATGCGAGGCCGAGTATCTCGACATCAGGGCGCAACGCCTCACGGCACCGGTCGCCGTGATCCCGAATGGCGTCGACATGCCTCCAATCGAAGTGAACAAGACGCCGGGCAGCAAGCGAACGATACTGTTTCTTGGGCGGATTCACCCCACGAAGGGTGTCTTGGAACTGCTTGAGGCATGGAGCGAACTCGAAGGATCACATCCGGGGTGGTCTCTCACCATCACGGGGAAGGGCGAGCCCGAACACGAAAGGCAGGTGAAAGAACGTTGTGAGGTGCTCGGCCTGCAGCGGGTCGAACTCCCCGGGCCCCTCTATGGGCTTGAGAAGTCCAGGGCCTACTTCGGGGCGGAGCTGTTCGTCCTGCCTTCGCGTTCGGAGAACTTCGCGATGACGGTCGCAGAAGCGCTGGCACACGGATGCCCCGTCATTGCCACGAAAGGGACTCCCTGGGCTGGCCTGGTCACCGAGGGCTGCGGCTGGTGGGTCGAGCAAGAAGCGGCTACGCTGGCGGGCGCGATGAAATCAGCCATGTCGTTGTCTTCGGATCAGTTGGCCCGGATGGGCGCCAAGGGCCGCGCCTGGATGCAGCGAGACTTCGCCTGGGACGCCGTCGCCGCGCAGACGCTCGCGGCCTACCGATGGCTCCTCCACGGCGGTGTGCCGCCCGCCTCAATCCGTGTGACCTAGTCCGCCGGGTAACAGTGTTCCAGCCAGTGCTGCGCTGCCTCGAGCCGCCATACGAAACACAGCAGAAGTTGCGGTTAGGGTCTTGATAAGACAGCCGTCCTTGGGCAGATTGGCCGCGGATCTTTTCGGGATCTGGAAGATCCTGGGACCGGCCCCCGCCCTACGTTGGCTGGTTGCCATCACCCAGAACTGGCGGCAGATCGCGAAGGACAGGAACCTGCAACCGGCCGACCAGGCAATGGGCCCAGGCCCCTTCCTTGTCAGAAGGCGCGGCACCCGAACACCCTTCCGGGTCACCGGTGACGCCGCCTTCAGCGGTATTCGCGAGATGTACGTGCGCGACTGCTATCTCCAGCGGGGCGCGCTCTCGATGGCAGACGGGGACGTTGTTCTCGACCTTGGCGCGAACATGGGCAACTTCACGAACCTCGCCCTCGCTCACGGAAACCGCGTTCGCGTTGTAGCGGTTGAACCGAATGGCCTCCTAGAGGAGCGGTTCTGGGCATCGGTTTCCCTGAACGAGGGATTCAGGGAGCGGGCGCACTTCCTGCGCGCCTTCCTGGGCACGCCCGGGCGCAGGCAGCGTCAGATGGAGTCGACCGGTCTCTACCGCGGGTCGCCCTTTCTCACGGAAGACGACGTCCTCCGGATGACGGGCCTCTCGCGGGTGAACTTCCTGAAGTGTGACATTGAAGGAGGGGAGTTCTCGTTCTTCGGTAAGAACAGCCCGCTCCTCGCGATTACCGACCAACTGGCGATGGAAGTTCACGCTCTTGGCGGAGATGTGGACACGTTCGTGGGGAGACTGCCTGTTGTCGGCCTCAAGATACGCCACGTAAAGAAGGACCCGGATGGCACATGCACGGTCCTTGCTCGACGCGAACACTGACACGCGGAACGCCTGCGCGTTCCGTCCGCCGATGCCGGTGTCCAGAGAGAGCCGCCGAATGCGCGCAGGGTGATACATGCAGGAGCAGGTGGGCCCATCCGAACGACTGACGACCGGAGCGCGACCTCGGACCCGGCCGTGGAACGACGATGCCGCGCCAATCGCGGTCGTAATGCTCGCGCTCAACGAAGCCCACAACATGGAGGCGGTCCTTGAGAATCTGCGGGGGTGGGCGCGGGAAGTCTTCCTTGTCGACAGTTACAGTCGGGATCGCACCGTCGACATCGCCCTGGAGCGGGGAGTCTACGTCGTCCAGCGAAGGTTCCGCGGTTTTGGTGACCAGTGGGATTTCGCGGTTCATCAGTTGCCGATAACGTCGCCCTGGACGATGAAACTGGACCCGGACGAAAGGCTTTCGCCAGAACTCAAGGACGAGATTCGACACGCCGTCTCAGCGACGAACGTGGACGCGTTCACATGTCGGATCAGGCTCTCTTTCATGGGGCGGACCCTTCCTGTGAGATTAACCCTGACCCGCCTTTGGCGAACCGGCAAGGCCTCTTTCAAGGGCGTAAGCGTCAATGAACACGCGCACGTCGACGGTGTGACTCGAGAACTAAAGAACGAGATCGAGCACCACGACAGCCCAAACCTCGACCATTGGCTGAACAAGCAGAACAAGTACACGACGGCGGAAGCACTCTCAGCCTTCGAGGGTCGTGCACTGGCGGCAACGCCACGACTGTTAGGGAACAGTCTCGAGCGGCGCATGTGGCTGAAGCGGCATTTCCAGAAGATGCCACTTCGGTACACGACTATGTTCTTGTACCACTACATCGTGCTTGGTGCGAGCCGAGCAGGATGGGTTGGATACGCTTGGTCCAGGCTGCGCTGTGACGTGTACCGGCTGTGGGAGTACAAGCTCCGCGAGATGAGAATGTCGGGCTCCTATTCCAGTTCCGAACAATCGGGCCCTGGTTCACCCGACCCCAGGGTTCCCCAGTTCTGATGCCGAAATCCACGGTAAGAACGAGGTCGTCCGCGTCGGCAAAGGACGGAATTGCTTACCACGAGGAGCTTGCCTCCGGGTGGGCTGCGGCGTACCGAAGAGGCGCGTTTCCGGCTCGGCTATCCCTCTTGAGGCAGGTTCTGGCCCGCAACGTCAAAAAAGGTGAATGCTGGGCAGATCTAGGTTGCGGGTCGGGAGTCCTAACCAAGGAACTTGTGGATCTCGGCGCAGGGAGGGTCATTGCCATTGATGGCTCTCCCGGAATGCTTGCCTATGCTCAAAGAAGCGTTCAGTCTGTTCCGGGAGTCGAGTTGGAATGGGTCCGAGGGCGGGTGGAGTCGCTTCCGTCGATACACACCGAGGCAATCGACGGCGTGCTCTGCTCAAGTGTCATCGAGTACGTTGAGACCCCGGAAGCCTCGCTTCTCGAAATAGCTCGAATCCTGAAGCCAGGCGGCCGCCTCGTTGTTTCAGTCCCGCCGAAGGGGTCTGTCGTTCGCTCGCTTCAGAAGATCGCGAGAGGAATGTATCGTCTCTCCGGGCGTGACGCATTCACGTATCTCTCGGTCTCACGATTCGAAGTGAAACGGGCCAGCTTGCCGTCTCTCTTCGAACGCCAGGGGCTTTCTGTCTCCCAAGTCACGGCATTCGATCCGATCCTACCTCGCTTCATCTGCACGGTCCTACAGCCCGCCCTGTGGATCGTCGAGGGCCGGAAACTCCCCGCATGAAACAAGTGCTCCAGAACCTCAAGACTGGTCAGGTCGAACTTGCGGACGTTCCCGCGCCGTCGGCGAGGCCGAATCACTTGCTCATCAGCACCACCGCGACCTTGGTGTCGGCGGGAACTGAGCGCATGCTCGTGGAGTTCGGCCGGGCGAACTGGCTCGAGAAGGCGCGCCAGCAGCCGGACAAGGTGCGCATGGTGATGGACAAGGTGCGCACGGACGGGCTCGCCGCGACGCTAGATGCCGTGCAGAGCAAGCTCGACCAGCCGCTGCCGCTCGGCTACTGCAACGTCGGGGTGGTTGTGGAGGTCGGAGAGGGCGTGGAGGGCTTCGCCGCGGGCGGCCGCGTGGTGAGCAACGGCAGGCACGCGGAAGTGGTGTGCGTGCCGAAGAACCTGTGCGCGCGGGTCCCAAATGACGTGAGCGACGAGCAGGCCGCATTCACGGTACTCGCCGCCATCGGGCTGCAGGGCATCCGCCTCGCCAACCCCACCCTGGGCGAGTGCGTCGTCGTCACCGGCCTCGGCCTGGTCGGCCTGCTCACGGTGCAGATGCTGCGCGCGCAAGGATGCCGGGTAATGGGTATCGACCCGGACCCGGATCGAGTTGCCCTGGCACGGAGGTTCGGAGCGGAAGCGATCGCCCCCGGCTCGGACTCGGACGTTCTGTCGGCCGCCAGCGCCTTCTCGCGCGGGCTTGGCGTGGACGCTGTCATCATCACCGCCTCGACGAAGAGCAGCGAGCCGGTGAGCCAGGCGGCGAAGATGTGCCGAAAACGAGGCCGCATCATCCTGGTGGGGGTCACGGGCCTCGAGCTCTCCCGCGCGGATTTCTACGAAAAAGAGTTGAGCTTCCAGGTCAGCTGCAGCTATGGGCCGGGCCGCCACGATCCGGCCTACGAGGAGGGAGGCCACGACTACCCGGCGGGTTTCGTGCGTTGGACGGAGCAGCGCAACTTCGAGGCTGTGGGCGACCTCATGGCTGGAGGTCGCCTGGATATCGCGCCGCTCATCTCCCACCGTTTCCCCCTGGCGCGGGCCGTCGAGGCATACGACCTCCTCGCGTCGGACGCGCCGTCCCTGGGCATCCTGTTGGAGTACCCAGCCGCATCCGGAAGCCCGACGACAACGAGCAGCCCGTGCACCCTGGCGGTCAATCCGATCCCGGCCGCCGCGGCAAGCGCTACGGTGGCCTTCCTCGGCGCCGGCAACTACGCCGGCCGTGTGCTGATCCCGGCGTTCAAGTCAGCGGGCGCCCGCCTCCACACGGTGGTCAGCGCCAACGGCGTCAGCTCGGTGCATGCCGCCCGCAAGCACGGCACGGCGCAGGCATCGACGGACGGCGACGGGACGCTGGCAGACCCGGCGGTCGACACGGTCGTTATCGCCACCCGCCACAACGCCCATGCCCGGCAGGTGGTCGCGGCCCTGCGGGCGGGCAAGCACGTCTTCTGCGAGAAGCCGCTCGCGATCACGCTCGGCGAGTTGGCCGAGATCGAGGCGGAGGCTGCGGCATGCCAGGCGCAGCTCCTCATGGTCGGGTTCAACCGCCGCTTCTCCCCCCACGCGGTAAAAGCGAAGGAGTTGCTCTCGCCGGTTTCCGAGCCGAAAAGCCTCGTGATGACGGTCAACGCCGGCGCCATCCCGCCAGCGCATTGGACCCAGGACAAGGCCGTCGGCGGCGGCCGCATCGTCGGCGAAGCCTGCCACTTCATCGACCTCCTGAGGCACCTGGCTGGAGCGCCCATCGCGCGCGCGCATGTCGTGGCCCTTGGCCGCCACCCGGCGCTCCAGGTGACCGACGACAAGGCCACGCTGACGCTCGAATTCAAGGACGGGTCGGTGGGCACGATTCACTATCTGGCGAACGGCGACCGCTCATTCCCTAAAGAACGCCTCGAGATCTTCTGCGCCGGCCGGGTGCTGCAGCTCGACAACTTCCGCACGCTTCGCGGGTGGGGTTGGAAGGGCTTCCGCAGGCTCGGCCTCTGGCGACAGGACAAGGGACAGGCAGCATGCGCGGCCGCGTTCGTCAACGCCGTGAAGCAGGGCCTGCCCGCCCCGATCCCGCGGGTGGAGATCTTCGAGGTCAGCCGCGTCGCCATCGAACTGCAGCAGATGGCGCAAAGCTGACCGCCACACCCTCATGCCCACGGCGATAGCCCCGGTGCTCTACTGGCACACTCTCCGCCACCTGCGGCGGGAGCAGATCTACGACCGCGTCCGGCGGCAGGTCGTCCGGCCGCACCCGGACCTGAGCCCGGCGCCGGCGCTTCGGCAGAGGACCGGCGGAGCATGGCAGCCGTGCGACCGGCCCCCGTGCATGACAGGGCCGGCGTCATTCAGGTTCATGGGCGTCGAGCGCACGATCGCGGCCTCTGGAGATTGGAACCGCCAGGACTGGCCGAAGCTCTGGCTCTACAATGCCCACTACTTCGACGACCTCGCCGCGCACGACGCGGGCGCACGCGCGAACTGGCACGCGGCCCTCATCTCCAGGTGGATTGCCGAGAACCGGCCGGCCTCAGGCCCTGGCTGGGAGCCGTACCCGACGTCTCTCCGAATCGTGAACTGGGTGAAATGGGCCCTCCGTGGCGGCTCGCTGGACGACGGGGCCAGGCTGAGCCTGGCGGTCCAGACGCGCTTCCTACACAAGCGGCTGGAAACCCACCTGCTCGGCAATCACCTCTGGGCCAACGCCAAGGCGCTCGTGTTCGCCGGCGCGTACTTCGAGGGCGGCGAGGCCGCGCAGTGGCTGAAGCAGGGTCTGGCGCTCGTCCGGCGGGAACTGGCCGAACAGATCCTGGCGGACGGCGGCCACTTCGAACGCAGCCCGATGTATCAGGCCGTCGTCCTGGGAGACTTGCTCGACCTCGTTCAACTGGCAGCCGCCTTTCCTGGACTGTTCGATAGAGCCTACACCCGGCCCTGGGAAGAGACAGCGGAGAGGATGCTCCGCTGGCTTCGCGTGATGTCGCATCCGGACGGCGGCATCGCGTCATTCAACGACGCGGCCCTGGGCGTCGCGCCCGATCACCAGGCACTGGCGGCATATGGGAACGCGCTCGGGCTGGCTGGCCGCGCGGAGCCGCTCGGCGACATCGAGGCGCTGCCGGAGTCCGGCTATTTTCGTCTTTCGGCCGGTCCAGCCGTCCTCATTGCAGACGCCGCGCTCATCGGTCCCGACTACATCCCCGGCCACGCGCACGCCGACACGCTGAGTTTCGAACTGTCGCTCGACGGCCGCCGGGTAGTGGTCAACGGCGGGACCTCCACGTACGACGCTGGGGAGCAGCGAAGGCGCGAACGTGGCACCGCGATGCACAACACCGTCGAGGTGGATGGCGAGGACTCGTCGGAGATGTGGGCTGTCTTCCGCGTGGCGCGCCGGGCGAGACCGTTCGGGGTTCGATGGGGGCGCGACGGGGGGACGCTGTGGCTGGAAGCGGCCCACAACGGCTACAGGCGTCTGCCAGGGCGCGTGATCCATCATCGCCGATGGGAACTGCGGGAGTCGCGGCTTCTGGTGATCGACAGGCTCGAAGGCCGCTTCGGCGAAGCCGTGGCGCGATTCCGTTTCTCACCAGAATGCTCGATCGACGGTGAATCCGGATCGACGCGCGAGCTGAAAGCCGGCACACGCGCCCTGCGTTGGAACAGCGCCGATCATTCGGGCGAAGCGGTGACCCCGGGCACGTGGCACCCGCGCTTCGGCGCCAGCGAACCGTGCCGGGTGCTGGAGCTGGCGTTCGGTGGAGCGAGCCTGACCACTGAGTTCTCCTGGCACTGAAGGCGGGGATGCGCATCCTGTTCCTGTCGGACAACTTCCCGCCGGAGACCAACGCGCCGGCCACGCGGCTCTACGAACACGCCGTGCGCTGGGTCCGCAGCGGCCACCGCGTGACGGTGATCACCTGCGCCCCGAACTTTCCCGAGGGAAAGCTCCACGACGGCTACACGAACGGGTGGCGCCAGGTCGAGGACGTCGACGGGATCCGCGTGGTACGCGTGAAGACGTTCATCACCGCGAATGAGGGCTTCCTCCTGCGCACCCTCGACTACCTCAGCTTCATGCTGATGGCTGCGGTGGTGGGCCTCTTCGAACCCAGGCCGGACGTCGTCGTGGCCACCTCGCCGCAGTTCTTCAGCGCGGTCGCCGGCTGGGCGCTCTCGGCGGCGAAGCGGCGGCCGTTCGTGTTCGAGCTTCGGGATCTCTGGCCGGCGTCGATCACCGCAGTTGGCGCGATGCGCAAGAGTACGATCATCAAGGCGCTCGAGGGTGTCGAGCTGTTCCTGTACCGCCGGGCTGCGGCGATCGTGCCGGTCACCGACTCGTTCCGGGAAGAGCTGGCGTCACGCGGGATCGACCGGCGGAAGATTCACGTCGTCGTCAACGGCGTTGACCTGTCTCGCTACGAACCCCGTCCCCGCGATACCGCGCTGACAGGCGAACTCGGTCTTGCCGGGAAGTTCGTGGTCGGCTACCTCGGCACGCACGGCATGGCGCACGCCCTGCAAGGCGTGCTGGACGCAGCGGAGAAGCTGAAGGGGCGGCAGGACATCGTCTTCCTGTTTGCCGGGTCCGGCGCCGGGCGATCCGCGGTGGAGCGCACCGTTTCAGAACGGGACCTTTGGAACGTACGCCTGGTCCCGCGCCAACCCAAGGACCGCATGCCCGCGCTGTGGAGCCTGTGCGACGTCTCGCTCGTGCCTCTGCGCAACAGCCCGCTGTTCGCGAAGGTGATCCCGTCAAAGGTTTTCGAATCCATGGGTATGGGCGTGCCGATTCTCATGAGCCTGCCGGAAGGAGAGGCCACGCGAATCCTCCGCGCCACGGGGGCAGGCGTCTGCGTGCCGCCGGAAGACCCCGGGGCGCTCGCCCTGACGATAGCCCACCTCGCCGACCACCCCGACGCGATGGTGAAGCTGCGTGACGCGGCCGTCGGGGCAGCGCCGCGATTCTCGCGTGACGCCGCGGCCGCCGAGATGAGCCGCGTGCTCGAAACGCTGTGTCCGGCCTGATCAGATGCGCGTGTCCGTCCCGGAAATCGGTACGATAGGTTCACAGGCAGTAGAGGTTCCCTGATGTCCGATCAACACAGACCCGGGCAGCCGCCCGCGATGAAGGACGTGGAAAGCCAGGCCGAGCCGCGAGCACAGGAGGGCTACGGCTCCTACGGCGGCTATGGCGTCCCGCGTGTCGAGTCTGAGACTCACCTGGTCGACTACCTCCGCACCGTCTACAAGCACCGCTGGATTGGGGTGACGGCGTTCACGCTGGTCTTCCTCTACACGGCGATCCGCACGCATACCGCCCCGCCCATCTACGAGGGACGCGTGCAGTTGCTGGTCGAGTCGACGAATCCCGCCGTCGTCAGCTTCAAAGAAGTCGTTCAGCAGGACAACTACAACTACGACTTCTATCCGACGCAGTACGCCATTCTGAAGAGCCGGTCGCTGGCGCGCCGCACAATCGAAGCGCTGAAGATGTGGGACTCCCCGGAGTTCGGGGGCGGAGGCGGCGCGGAGAAGCAGTCGCCGGACGCGAAACCCGCGGCGGGCGTTTCCAAGAGCGGCGCCGCAGCGCCGGCTGGCGCCTCCGCACCGCTGGAAACCGCGCCGCAATCATCCGCGATCGACGCCTTGCTTGGCGGCCTCGCGGTGGCCCCCATCCGCAACAGCCGCCTCATCGACGTGCGCTACGCCTCGGCGGATCCGAAGCTGGCGGCGGCGGTGCCCAACGCGCTCGCCAGGCAGTACATCGAGCAGAACCTCGAGTACCGATTCCTCTCTTCGAAGGAGGCGTCGGACTGGCTGAACGAACAGCTGGCGGCCGAGCGCAAGAAGCTCGAAGCCAGCGAACAGGCCTTGCAGGTCTTCCGCGAGATGGGCGATGCCGTGGCCCTCGAAGACCGCCAGAACATCGTCGTCCAGCGCCTCGTGGATCTCAACACCGCGTACACGCAGGCCCGCACGGAGCGCATCGAGAAAGAAGCGCTCTACAAGCAGCTCAGCAGCCTCCAGAACGACAGGGCCGCCCTCGACACCTTTCCCGCGATCCTCTCGAACACGTTCATCCAACAGCTCAAGTCGCAGCTGGCAGACCTGCAGCGGCAGAAGGCGCAGATGAACGAACGGCTCGGCGAGAAACACCCCGACATGATCAAGTTGAACTCGGCCATCGACAACGCCGAAGCGAAGCTGCAGGGGGAACTCGCCAAGGTCGTCCAATCGGTGCGAAACGAGTACCTCTCCGCGCAGAGCAAGGAACGAAGCTTGTTGTCGGAACTCGAATCGCAGAAGGCCGGGGCCCTGGCGCTCAACCGCAAGGGCATCGCCTACGACGTCCTCCGGCGCGACGCGGAGAGCAACAAGCAGATCTACGAGGCCCTGCTGCAACGCGCCAAGGAGACGGGCATTTCCGGCGAGCTCAAGGCCAGCAACATCCGCATCGTCGACGAGGCCGAGGTGCCGCGTTACCCGATCCGGCCAAACACACGGCGCGATCTCCTCTTCGGGTTCCTCGGCGGGCTGGTGGCCGGCGTCGGGCTGGCGTTCTTCATGGATTACATTGACAACCGGCTGAAGAACCCCGACGAAATCAGGCAGCACCTCGGCATCAGCTTCCTCGGGCTGCTGCCGGCGCTGCGCGAGGCAGACCTCAAGGACGGTCAGCAGCCGCTTCTCACGTCGAAGGTCCCCGACAACTTCGCCGAGGCGTTCCGGCGGGTGCGCACGGCCGTCCAGTTCTCGACGGCGGAGGAAGGCTGCCGGACGGTGCTGGTGACCAGCACGCAGCCGACCGAGGGAAAGACGCTCATCGCCGCGAATCTGGCGATTTCGCTCTCTCAGGCGGGGCAGCGGGTACTGCTCATCGACGCCGACATGCGGAAGCCGCGGCAGCACGAGCTGCTGCAGGTGAAGCAGTCCCCGGGCCTCTCGAACCTCCTTGTCGGCAGCGCGACGACGAACGACACGATGCGCAGGACGGGCTCGCTCCTCTGGGTAATGCCCTCCGGGACGAATCCGCCGAACCCGGCTGAACTGCTCGGCTCGGCCCGCTTCCGGAGCCTCGTGAGCAGCCTCGGCGCCCACTTCGACTGGGTGATCCTGGATTCGCCTCCCGTGATGGCGGTCACGGACTCGGCCGTGATCGCCCACCTGACGACGGGAGTGGTGTTCGTGGTGGGCAGCGAGCAGGTGAACCGCCATGTGGCGCGAAGCGCGGTGGAACAACTGAAAGCTTCGAAAGCCACGATCCTCGGCGCCGTGCTGAACCGCGTCAACGTCCAGCGGAACCCCTACTACTACTCCCGCTACTACAAGGACGAGTACACGGGCTACTACAGGTCCGAGAAGTCGGCGTAGCGTGAAACAACTCATCCTCTTCGCCGTGCCCGGCCTGGCAGCGGGCCTGCTTGCGTGGTTGCTGACGCCGCTGTCGATCTGGCTCGCCGGGCGCGTCGGCGCCATCGACGCACCGGGGCCGCGACGCGTCCACGACAGGCCCATTCCGCGGCTCGGCGGACTGGCCGTCGTCGCGGCGGTGGCGATCGTGATGGCTGCCGGCTTCCTGGGCCTGCCCGGCGGGCCCGCGTGGGTCCGCAGCGCCGTCGCGGCGGGGGTCGTGGCGGGGCTCCTCCCGATCCTGGCCGTGTCGATCCGCGACGACATCAGGCCCGTCAGGGCACTTCCCAAGCTCCTGGCGCACGTCGTCGGCGCCTGCATCGCCGTCGCGTTCGGTGTCGTGCTGCCGCAGACGGTGCACCTGTTCGATTACGCGATCCCGCTCGGCTGGCTGGCCTACCCGCTCTCGGTCTTCTGGTTGGTCGGCGTGACGAATGCCTTCAACCTCGTCGACGGCCTCGACGGGCTATCGGCCGGCCTCGGCTTCATCTCGTGCGCGAGCCTCGCCGCGGTCGTGCTGGTAGCGGGCAGACCCGACCACGCGGGCGTCGCCATCCTGCTCGCCGGAGGCATCCTGGGTTTCCTGCCCTACAACCTGCACCCCGCGCGGGTGTTTCTGGGTGATTCCGGCGCCACAGCCATCGGCTTCATCCTGGGGTGCATCACGCTCACCAGTTCGGCGCTGCTGTCCGCAGGGTTCGCCACGACGCTGCCGATCCTGCTCGTCGGGGTTCCCGTGGCCGACACGCTCGTGTCGATCCTCAGAAGGACGGTCAGCCGGCTCGAGCACGGCACGGGCAACGCCGTTCACGAAGCCGACCGCAACCACATCCACCACCGGTTGCTCGACCTCGGCGTGACCCACCAAAAGGCCGTCCTCCTTCTCTACGCCGCCGGCGCCCTGCTGTCAGGACTGGCCCTGCTCTCGCTCCTCCTGACGAGGCAGCAGACCGGTCTGCTCCTGCTGGGCCTGCTCCTGGCTGGATTCCTGGGTCTCCAGCGCCTCGGTTACGGCGAGTTCGCCCTGCTCAAGCGCGGCGTGGCGCTGAAGGTGTACGACCTCCCCATGATGCGCCAGACGTTTTTCGCCGTGTTCGTTGACATTGCCCTCGTCGGCCTGGCGATCTACGTGTCGGCCGCCCTCAAGCTCGAGTCGTGGATGCTGTCGGGGCATCGTGCGCTGCTCATCCAGGCGCTGACCGTGCTGGTGCCGACGCAGGTGATCCTGCTGACGGTTTTCGGCGTCTACAAGGGGTCGTGGCGTCTCGCGGGCGTACACGAGTTCATGAGACTGGGCGCGGCCCTCCTGTCGGCATCCGCGATGGGCCTGCTGTTGTCGTTGGCCGCCGGACTCGACCAGGTGCCGGCTTCGCTGTATGCCATGTACGGCTTCGTCGCGCTCGCCGTCACCAGCGCAAGCCGGGTGTCCTACCGGGCGCTGGACCAGGTGCGCATCCGGAACCAGCAGGGAGGCATCCCCACGCTCATCTACGGCGCGGGTCTTGGCGGGTCGGCCGCGGCGCGCGAGATGCTCTCGAATCCCGCCTTCGGCCTCCGGCCCGTCGGGTTCATCGACGACAACCCGGCACGGATCGGCAAACAGGTGAACGGATTCGATGTCATGTGCGGGCTCGACGGCCTGGAGACCGCCATCACGAAAACCAGCGCCAGGGCGGTTGTGACTTCGTCGCCGAGGATCCCGGAAGACAGGGTGCTGCGGGCCCGGCAGATCTGTGATGCCGCCGGCGCCAGGCTACTCCGCATGAACATAGGCTTTGAGGAGGCGCTGCCGGCTAGCCGTCCTGAAGAGCTTGCCGCCGGTTCTCCGGAACGAGATCTCGCCTGGAATGGTGAATAGAGCGGCCGCTTCGGGCTGGCCCCCAGACGCGGAATTCGCCCCAGTCGGCCAGGCATTCAGGTACGAGTTGTACGGCCTGCAGCTTGACAGCCAGATCAAGCTCCCGGTTTCTGAATCGGACGCGGCAGGAACAGCGGATCTCGAAGTCCGCGTGGCCGACATCGAGCGCATCGACCGCCTGTGCGGGGACGCGCCGCTCCTCCCCGAGGCAGAAACATGGTACCGCCACGCGTTCCTCGGCGACGGGGGCATGCACCTTCGCTGGGAAGACATGTTCGCGTGCGTTGTCGAGGGCTCCGGCAGGCGAATCTGGATGGCCAGCCTCGGGGCCGCTTCGACAGAGAGCCTTCATGTCTACTTCCTCGGCCACGCCATCGGTGTGGCGCTCGCGGTGGTAGGAGAAGAGCCGCTGCACGCTACGGTGGTGGCGCGCCCGGGCAGGTGTGTCGCACTGATGGGCGAATCCGGCTCGGGGAAGTCGACGCTGGCCGCCTACCTCGTGAGCCGTGGCGCCAGGCTGGTCACAGACGACCTGCTTCGCGTTGCGATCGACGGACCGCGAGTCAGCGCATACCCGGGGCCCCGCCGCATCAAGCTGATGCCCGACAGCAAGGCGCGCTATCTGGGCGCGCAGGCACAGGGCGTGCCGATGCACCCCCTGTCCGGGAAGTACATCCTGCCACTTGAGGCCGACATGGTGTACGAGGGCCCCGTCACGCTCGACGAGCTGATCCTCCTGGACTGGCCGGAAGAAGCCGTGCCTCAACCACGCATCGAAACGCCGACACCAAGGGACGCCATGCTCCGAGTCATCGCGGGGACCTGCGTGACGCGGGTCACGGATGCCGCGCGCCTGGCGCGGCAGTTCGCGTTCGCGCAGGAGCTGGTCGAGCGGCTCCCGGTCAGGCGGCTCCTCCAGCCAAACGACCTCGACCGCCTGCCGGAAACGGCAGCGCTGATTGGGTTCCCGTGAGCGGTTTCGCGGCGGTCGCACATCTCGACGGGCGCCCTGTAGACGAGGGCATCGTGCGGCAGATGGCCGCGAAACTGGCCATCCTGGGCCGCGACGACCCTGCGATCTGGGTGGGCGGCTGGAACCGGAACGTCGCCCTGATTCATGCGAAGTTCGCGACCACGGAGGAGGCGGAAGGGGAGCGCCAGCCGCTCACGCTCGACGGAGCGGTGCGGGTGGCGGGGGACGTTCGCGTCGACGCGCGGGAAGAGCTGTGGCCGGCGCTCGAGAGGCGCGGTGCGCCGCACTGCCGGCAGGCCGGCGACGCCGCGCTCGTCCTGCACGCCTACGAGGCCTGGGGGCTCGCGTGCGTGGAGCACCTGCTCGGGGACTTCAGTTTTGCCGCTTGGGACGATCGGAACCGCAGGCTCTTCTGCGCCCGGGACCACATGGGCGTCAGGCCGCTCTACTTCCACCAGGTCGGCGGACTGGCCGTCTGCAGCAACAGCCTGGAGTGCGTCCGCGTTCACCCTGGTGTGCCGGACGGCATCAACGAAGAGGCCCTGCTCGAGTTCCTGCTGTTCGGCGAGAACACGAACCTCCACACGACCATCTACGGCGGGATCCGGAGATTGCCCCCGGCGCACCGGATTGTCGTCAGCAGTGCTGGAACGGCCGTCGAGCGCTATTGGACGTTCCCGATCGAGGAACCGGTCTACTGCCGGAAGGACGCCGAGTACAGCGAGCGTCTTAGAACGCTGATTGACACGGCCGTCAAGGACCGGCTGCGCACGCCAAAGGTGGCGGTCTTCATGAGCGGCGGCCTGGATTCCTCGACGCTCGCGGCCATCGCCAGCCGGCGCTTCAAGGACCCGGCGGACCACGTGACGGCCCACACGATCGTCGTCGAGGGGCCGGAGGCAGACCCTGAGCCGCACTTCGCAGACCAGGTCGCCAGGCACCTCGGCATCGCGGTCCAGTACCGGCGCAAGGGAGCCGTCTTCTACGACAGTGAGTGGCAAGCCAGAGACCTCGTCTGCCCTGAACCGAACTGCCAGCAGTTCAGCCACAACGAGGCCGTGGAGTACTACCGGACCGTCGCGGAGGGGACAAGGGTTGCGTATTGGGGTGAGGGACCGGACAACGCACTGATCTTCGAGTGGCGGCCGCACTTGTGCCACCTCGCCGGGCGGGGCCGCTGGCTGAGGGCCTTGGGCGACATCGGGAAGTACTTGGCGCACGGTCCGGACCTTCCGCGTTGGGCAACCGTGCGCGGCGCCCTGGGCCGCCGTGACCCGAGGGAGGACGCCGTCCGCGAGTGGTATCCGTCGTGGATGCGGCCGCACATGGAGGAGCGCTACGACCTGCGACGGCGATGGATGGACGCCTATGTCCGCTGCGACAACGCCCACCCGACGAGGCCGCAGGCCTACGAGGGCCTGACCAATCACACGT
>Ga0316622_100000210_pt1 | contig 31195 bp, 19 predicted proteins | sample OWC_Aug_OW2_C1_D_FD_207646 | JGI IMG/M metagenome (GOLD analysis project Ga0316622, IMG submission 207646) | Wetland soil microbial communities from Old Woman Creek delta, Ohio, United States - OWC_Aug_OW2_C1_D5_C | ecosystem: Environmental > Terrestrial > Soil > Wetlands | place: USA: Ohio... | reverse complement strand
ATGTTCAGCCGTGCCTGGGGATCGATCCCGACCGTCGGCTCGTCCATGAGAACGGCACGCGGCGAATGCACGAGGCCGATCCCGAGGTTGAGACGGCGTTTCATCCCCCCCGAGAAGTTCTTGACCGGCTCCTTCGCGCGCGCGCCGAGGCCGGTGATCTCCAGGACACGGCCGACCGCTCGGTCGAGCTCGCCCCCCGACAGACCGTAGAGCGCCCCCCAGAAGCGGAGGTTCTCCCGCGCGGAAAGGGTCTCGTAGATCGCCGGCTCCTGCGGCACGATCCCGAGCTGAGCCTTGACCCGGATCGGCTCGGCGGCGAGATCGATCCCGTCGAAGAGAATGCGTCCCTCGTCCGGGGCAAGGAGCCCGGACATCATGGACATCGTCGTCGTCTTCCCCGCCCCGTTCGGGCCGAGGAGCCCGTACAGCTCCCCCTTCTCGACCTCGAAGGAAACCCCATCGACGGCGCGGATCTCTCCGAAGCGCTTGACGAGGGTCTCGACCCGGAACATCGCGTCCTCCTTTCCGGCCGACGGAATCCGCGCGTCAGCGCCGCGGCTGGGGCCCGCCCGCCGGAAGGATACGCTCGACAAGCGCCTCTCGGGCCCGCGCTTCAGTCGGGCGATGGCCCCTTCGGTCGCTCGATCCCGAGCTTCCTCATCCGATCCCGGAGCGTGCTCGGATTCAGACCGAGGCGGTGGGCCGCGTTGCCGACACCCTTGATCTTCCAGCCGCATTCCTTGACGACGCGCAGGATGTGGGCCCGCTCCACGGCGCCGAGGCTCGCAGCCACCGGTTCCTCCCGGCGCCGGATCCGCGTGTGGCCGAACGACTCGTCGAGAACGAGGGTCGGGCCCATCGAGAAGATGAGCGCGCGCTCGATGACGTTTTGCAACTCGCGGACGTTCCCGGGCCATTCGTACCGCATCAGCGCGTCCATGACCTCGTTGGGAACCTGGCGGATGGTCTTTCCGAAGGCGGCCTGCCTCTTCCCGAGGAAGCTCCACACCAGCAGGGGGATGTCCTCCTTCCGCTCGCGCAGCGGCGGAATCGTGATCGGAAACACGCCGAGCCGGTAGTAGAGATCCGACCGGAACCGACCCCGGATCATGGCATCCTCGATGTCCCGGCTGGTCGCCGCGATCACCCTTACGCTCACCTTCTGCGTCCTCGTCGATCCGAGGCGCTGGAACTCTCCTTCCTGGAGAACCCGCAGCAGCTTCACCTGAATGTCGGGCGAGAGGTCCCCGATCTCATCGAGGAAGATCGTCCCGCCGTCGGCCAGCTCGAAGCGCCCGGCCTTGACCGACAGCGCGCCGGTGAATGCGCCCCGTTCGTGCCCGAAGAGCTCGTTCTCGATCAGGGTGCTCGGGAGCGCGGCGCAGTTCACCTTGATCAGGGGCTTGTTGCGCCGCACGCTCAGGTTGTGGATCGCGTGGGCGATGAGCTCCTTGCCTGTTCCCGTCTCCCCCAGGATCAGGACCGCCGCCTCGGTCGCCGCCACCATGTCCACGCGGCGCAGAACATCCTGCAGCGCGGCACTCTCCCCGATGATCTCCTTGTATCCTTGCGAGCTCTGGGCCTCTTCACGGAGACGCAGGTTGTCGGCCTCGAGGCGGTCCTTGAGCTGGGCGACCTGCCCGAGCGCCTGCTGGAGATCCTGGGTTCGCTCCCGGACACGGCGCTCCAGCTCCGCATGGGCGTTCCGGAGGCTCTCGTGGGCGATCTTCCGTTCGGTGATGTCGAGGATTCCGGCGAGAATGCCGGCGAAGCGGCCGGAGTCGTCCTGGATGGGAGAAGCGAGCATGAGCGCCTGGAATCTCGTCCCGTCCTTCCGGATCATCTCGAGCTCGTACTCCGCCCGGATCCCCTGGCGCCGCAGCTCCAGTTGCCGCTTCGCGATCTCGATCCCGTCGTCGTCCAGATAGCGGAAGATCGGCTGCCCCAGCATTTCCTCGCGGGTGTAGCCGAGCATCGCCGTCAGCCGGTCATTCACGAAAATCGGGCGTGTGTCGGCGTCCGCGAGGCACAGGCCCTCGTGCAGATTCTCGACGACCAGTCGGTACTTCTTCTCGACTTCCCGCGCCGTCCTCTCCGCCGCTCGCTGCTCGGTGACGTCGATGCCCGTGCCGATGATGTAGTCGACGTCTCCCGCGTCGTCGAGGATCACCGTGTTCGACCAGCGGATCAAGCGGCGGCCGCCGTCCTTTCGGACCCAGTGGTTCTCGTGCTCGTTGGGGAACGATCCCGATCGGAGATCCGCGAACACCGCGCGAACCTCCTCCGCTTCCTCGGGGAGGAGCAAGTTCCTCCAGAAGAACTGGCCGACGATCTCCTCGGACGTGTAGCCGCTCGCTTCCTCGCAGGCCTTGTTGAAGCGAACGAGGCGGCCCTCCCGATCGATGACACAGACCAGAGCGCCCGCGACGGAGAGGACGGCGGAGATGAAATCGCGCTCCTTCCGCAGCTCCCTCTCCGTCTTCCGGCGCTCACCGTTGTCGGCGGCACGCGTCGGCGTGCTGTTGTTCTCCCGGACCGCCATCCTCGCCCCCGTGCGTGAGTCCCAACGCCTAAGTATACCTCGAGGGGCGGTATTCCACGCCTCAAATCCGTCCGGGTGCGACATTCCGCCCCGACCCGCTCCATCCAGGCTTCGGTCCATTACGGAAACGAATTGCTAACCCTTGCAAGGAGAACGTCTTGCCCAATGAGACATCCAAAAGCACCTGCTGGCCTTCAGATTGCTCCAAGAGCCAGACAGAAGTACCAGACGCGCGACGGAGAGCAGAGAGTTCTCAGAGCCGTCGCTGAGGGCGCGGACGGGACGCTGACCTGAGGTCGTGGGAGATTTCGGGGGCCACGGAGATTAGGTCAGCGTTCTGTCCGTATCTGCAATAAGCCGACACTACTCCCAAGCCAAGCATCCTCAGCCGCTCGAACACGCGCGTCAGACGAGCGCCGCCCCAGCCATGCGGATGATCGATGACCCCGCTTGGCCTCACATTCGCGCTTCTCCGAATCGAGAATGATCCAAATGGGTCATGTACTGGCTGCTGCATTTGTGTTCCGCTAACCCCAGACACCTCGCTCCGCGGGGGGGGAAAGGAGGAATCGCTTGGATGGATCGAGAAGCGGCGCCCTGCTGCGTGCCGTCGTCCCCACTCTCACAACCCACAACACCCAGGAAGCCATCGAGGATGAGTGCGATGCCGCGTCCTGGCTTAGCGTACGAGGGAGGATGAATTCATGAATACGCGTGGTGTTCGTGCGAGCATCTGGTTGAGCTCGGTCTCCGCGCTGGTCATGCTCGCCCTACTGCTGCACGTCCCCGCAGCAGCGAGCCAACCAGCAGTCCCCGGGCCGTCCAAGGCCCCGATCGAGGCGGCGGTCGTCCAGGAGATGGCCAGCCTGGGGACGGCGACCTACTGGGTGGTTCTGAAGGACCAGGCAGATCTCACGCCGGCCGCCCTGATGGCCGACTGGAACGCCCGCGGTGAGTACGTGTTCACGGAGCTGCGCAGGATCGCCGCGGATCGTCAGTCGAACCTGGTCGCGCTGCTCGCCAAGAAGGGCGTGCCATACAGCTCGTTCTGGATCGTGAACGCCATTCGAGTCACGAGCGGCAGCGCGATCATGGACGATCTTGCGCGCCAGTCCGAGGTCAAGGAGATCGTGGCTCCGGTGACCTTCCAGATCCCCACTCCCGTCCCCGGGATCGAGCAGGCACGCGTCCTGGCTGTCGAGTGGAACATCAGCCGGATCCGCGCGGACCAGGTATGGTCGACGTTCGGGACGCGCGGCGAGGGGATCGTGGTCGCGAACATCGACACCGGTGTTCAGTACGACCACGCCGCCCTGGCCGCGCAGTATCGTGGCAACACGGGCGGGAGCCTCGACCACAACTACAACTGGTACGACCCGTCCCTCGTCTGCGGCAGCCCGTCTCTGGCGCCTTGCGACAATGTCGGCCATGGCACGCACACGATGGGCACCATGGTCGGCGATGATGGCGGAACCAACCAGATCGGCGTCGCACCCGGAGCACGCTGGATCGCTGCCAAGGGCTGCGAGAGCAACTTCTGCTCCGACTTCGCCCTGCTGTCGTCTGCCCAGTGGATCCTGGCCCCGACCGATCTGTACGGGAACAACCCTCGCCCCGACCTGCGGCCGAACGTCGTCAACAACTCGTGGGGCGGCGGTCCAGGTAATCCCTGGTACCAGGGGATGGTGCAGGCCTGGGTCGCATCCGGCATCTTTCCGGCATTCTCGGCCGGAAACGGCGGTCCCGGCTGCTCTTCGGCCGGCTCGCCGGGTGACTATCCGGAGAGCTACGCCGCTGGCGGGTTCGACATTTACGACAACGTCTACGTCTTCTCCGGCCGCGGGCCGTCGATCATCGATGGAGGGATCAAGCCAAACGTCGCGGCACCAGGTGTCGACGTGCGCAGCAGTGTGCCTGGCAACGGCTATGACTGGTACACCGGCACGTCGATGGCCTCGCCCCATGTCGCCGGCACCGTGGCCCTGGTGATGTCGGCCGCCCCGGCCCTGATCGGCGATATCGGGGCCACCCGCTCGCTGCTGGACCAGACGGCGCTGGACACCGCCGACTTCACCTGTGGGGGCGATGCCGGCAACAACAACGTCTGGGGCGAGGGGAAGCTCGACGCCTATTTCGCGGTCGAGCAATCGCCGCGCGGACCGACCGGCGCGCTCCAGGGCTCGGTCACGGACTCGGCGACCGGGCTCCCGGTCGAGGGCGCCAAGGTGGAAGCCACAGGGCCGTTCCACCGCGTGGCCTATACCGATGCCAGCGGCCTGTACGGCTTCTCCACCCTGGGAGTCGGCACGTACGACGTGACGGCCGGGAAGTTCGGCTACGCGTCCCAGACCGCGTCCGTGACGGTCGCGGAAGGGGCGACCACCGTTCAGGACTTTGCGATCACCCCCGCGCCGTCACACGCCGTGTCCGGCTACGTCTTCGATGCAGCCGGCAACGCCGTGCCCTATGCCACGGTGACGATCCTGGACACGCCCATCCCCCCTGCCATTACGGATGGAAGCGGGTCCTACAGCTTCGCCAGCGTGCCCGAGGGGACCTACAACGTCACCGCCGCCGCCGGCCGCTGCAACGACCCGCAGACGCAGATCTTGATGGTGAGCGGCGATGTGACCGGCTTCAACTTCGTGTTGCCACAGCGCCGTGATGCGTTCGGCTACTACTGCCAGCTGCAGCCGCCGCACTACGTCGAGGCTGCCAACGATCTGGGCCTGTACGGCGATGATTCGTACATGCCGATCTCTCTGCCGTTCCCGTTCCCGTTCTACGGCCAGAGCTACACGACGGCGTACGTGGCGACCAACGGCTACGTGAGCTTCCCCTATGGCACCTCCTATTTCAGCAACGGACCGATTCCGAGCTTTGGGGATCCCAACGGCGCCATCTATGCGCTCTGGGATGACGGCTACGTCGAAAGCGGCAACGCGAGCGTGCGGACCGAGTTGTTCGGCTCGGCGCCCAACCGTTATTTCGTCATCGAGTGGCGCAATCTGGGGTTCTGCTGCGTGAGCGTCGAGCGGTTGGATGTCGAGACCCTGCTGTTCGAGAATGGCCAGGTCGTCGTGCAGTATCGCAACGTCGACGACAACTCCCGGGAGCGCGGAGGCTCGGCCACCCTGGGCATCGAGAACGAGGTCGGTACCATCGCGCTGCAGTATTCGTTCGACGAAGCCGTGATCGACGTTCCGTCGTTCGCGATCGCGTACGTGCCCCCGGTTGTTGCCACACTCCAGGGCACCGTGACCGACACCAGCACCGGACTGCCGGTTCAGGGTGCTACCGTGAGGGCCGAAGGACCGGCGGCTCGGACGACCATGACCGACGCCGCAGGGTTCTACTACTTCCCCATGCTGCTCGTCGGAACTTACGATGTGTCGGTCGACCATCCCTACTACCTGCCGCAAACTGCGACCGGGGTCGTGGTCAGCGAGGGCGCAACGACGGTCCAGGACTTTGCGATGCTGCCGGCGGGGACTTTCCTCGTGGGTACGGTCACCGACGGTGTGGACGGCCTGCCGATCAGCGGCGCAACAGTGACCGCGGTCGGCAGCGGACGCAGCACCAGCACCGACCCGAATGGCTCCTACCGACTGTTCCTGCCATTCGGCTCGTACACCATCGAGGCGTCGGCGCAGAACTATGTAACGGGTTCCGCCCAGGTCGACATCACGACCCCCGGCACCATCTACACCCAGGACTTCGCCCTCGCGACGGCGCGGGCCGAGGTCACACCCGGCTTCTTCAACTTCGTGGTGCCTCCGGATCAGACCAGGACCCGGACGCTGCGCCTGAGCAACGTGGGCAACGCCGACTTGATTTGGGAGATCCGCGAGATGGGCGGCGGCCCGGTCACGACCAGCTCGACCCGTGGTCTGACTCGTAGCCCCGAGTACGACCCGAACGCTCAGACGACGAACGGCCTGTTCACCGAGGCACTGCCCGCGCCGTGGACCATCACCGCGCCGGGCGACGTGTTGCGCTCATGGCCGCCCACGGGCCTGCAGCTGGCCTGGGGCGTGGGCTACAGCGGAAACGTGTGGCTGTCCGACGCTACGTCCTCGCCTGTGCGCAACGTAGAGTTCGACACCGGCGGTGCGTTGACGGGCCGGAGCTACAATGCGACCTGGGCAGGGGTCTGGGCGGGTGACATGGCCTATGACGCCGGCAGGAACTGGATGTGCCAGGTCAACGTCGGCGGCGACAACGGCATCTACTGCTGGGATCCCAACGACGGCACGGTCAGAGGCTCCATCACCGGTGCATTCCCCTGGACCGGGATATCGCAGAGAGGACTGGCGTATCGCCAGGACGACGACAGTTTCTACATCGGCGGCTGGAACGAAGGGATCCTGTATCACGTCGCCGGCTTCAGCCACGCGACGCCGGGCGCCGTGCTTGACCAGTGCGTCACGCCGGATTACGCAATCTCCGGACTGGCCTGGAATGGAGCCGCCGGCATCGTGTGGCAGGCCACCAACAGCCCCTCCGACACGATCTACGAGCTGGATCCCAGCGACTGCACCGTGCTGGCGACGCTGGCGCACCCCAGTCCTTATTACAACGGCGCCGGTCTCGAGATGGACGAGATGGGGAACCTCTGGATGATCAGCCAGAACCCCAACACGGTCTATCTGGTAGAGAGCGGCGTGGCGGCGTTCGTGGATGTGCCGTGGCTCTTCGAGGCACCCGTCAGCGGCACACTCGCGGGAGGCCAGCAGCAGGACATCCAGGTGACCGTAGACACGACCGGGATGCAGCCAGGTGTCTACCAGGCGACGCTGTTCCTGCGCACCAACAGCAGCCGGCGTCCCGACATTCAGGTCCCGATCAGCCTGCTGGTGCCGGCCTACGTGCAGGGCGTCAACGCCGGCAAGGGCGGCGCGTACACGGACACGGCGGGTGATGTCTGGAGTGCCGACAGAGCGTACACCGCCGGGCGCTGGGGCTACACGGCGCGCAAGGCCCAGGCGGGCAGTACCAGGAAGCCCATCGGCGGCACCGACGACGACCCACTCTATCAAACCAACCGCACCAGCCCCGTCGAGTACAAGTTCGATGTGCCGGTGCCGGGCGTGTACCAGGTCGAGCTGCGCTTTGCGGAGCTCGAACACCGGCCTGCAGGGACGCGCCTTTTCGACGTGATCATGGAGGGGAGCTACGCCCTACCCGCCCATGACATCGCGTACGAGGTCGGAACTCTGATGGCCGATAACCACGAGTTCTTCGTGAATGTCAGCGACGGCCAGCTGAACATTCGCTTCGTCGAGCGTCGGGGCTACGCCGCCCCGATCGTCAGCGCCATCCGCGTGACGCAACGCCCGGATCGCTGAGGGCCGTGCGTGAAGGTCGGGTCACCCCGCCTGCTGCGGGGCGACCCGACCGGACCGAGGATCGGAACAGAGGGGGTACCGCCCGAGTGGGCGGTACCCCCTTTTGTCTTGGGTCGGGTCCCTTCTTCGCCTGTTCCCCGCGTCGTGAAGAGAAGTGCGCAGGGCTACCGTTTCGTGAGCGGGAGGAGCGGCAGCGCGCCCGGGTGGGCCACGCCTGAGCTCCGTGCAGGATCTGTCGCTCAGCCCGTGGGCTCGTGACAAACCGCCTCGATATTGTTCCCGTCCGGGTCGAAGGCGAACGCTGCGTAGTAACTCGGGTGGTAATGCGGCCGGATGCCCGGTGCTCCGTTCTCGACTCCCCCCGACCCGAGCGCCGCCTTGTGGAACTCGTCGACCTCCGTCCGTCGCGTGCAGTGGAACGCCACGTGGACCTGGGTGTGGGACGGCGGCCGGAGCGCGATCCAGAAGTCGGGCTTTCCTTCCCGACCGAACCCGACCCCTTCGGGATACGCCATCACGACGCCGTACCCGAGGGGCCGGAGCGCTGCCTCGTAGAAGCGCCGGCTCGCCGCGAGGTCCTTCACGTTCAGGATGACATGGTCGATCATGGGGACCCTCCTCTCGCCGCGGACTCCCGAGCGTATACGAATTCTCGCTCGGTGGGTTGCGAAAGCCACGCGCGCGCCGGCGCGGCGGCGAGCAGCGTGGCTCGTCGAGAGAAGCGCTGGCTTCAGCGCGACCGACCGGAAGAACGTCATCGTTCGTTCGGCGCTTAGTGGGAGCGAACAGGCCAGGGGGCACGGACCAGGTCGGAGACCTGCCGGGTCACAGAGGATAGGGGAGGCGTCCGCGCACGCGGATCGCGATGTGCAGCTTCTGGGGTGGCACGAGAGCGAACGCCACCGGGACACCCGCCCGAACCGCCTGTGCTTGGAAATCGAGCACGTCCCGTTCGGCAACCTCGCCCATCGGCACGACGCAAATCACCAGGCGAGGGCGCTCGCCGAGCTCCGAGAGCTTGAGCTGAGCCGAGACCGGAGAGAGACACTCCAGGAGCAGCTTCCCTCTCCGGGTGGAGCCCTCCTTCTTCGAGTCGAACGAAACGCCGTGGGCGGCAAACGCCTCCAGGCTGTCGGGGGGGCGTTTGCCCGGGCCGAGGTCGCAACGTACCGCGAGCCCGCGGGATGCGAGGGCGGCCCCCATGGTCGCTGCAGCCAGGCCGATCTGGCGGCGATCGGTGAATCCGGTGACCAGAACCGCGGAATGCTCGAAGACGCCGAGCAGTGTCAGGTCCCTCTCCAGATCCGCCGCGAATCTCGCCAGCTTTCGCCTCACCTTTCGAAACCACCCCTTGGAGACGACGCGGCGGCCCGGAATCTCCCCCAGATTCCTGGACTGGGCCAGCCTCTCGAGGTCCGACGTCGTCTTCACCGTGCTCGAGAGCGTATCGGCCAGCACGAGCAACAGGAGCGAGGTCAACAGCCCGGCCAGGAACGCCGCACCCGTATCGCGCAACACGCGCGGCGAGCTCGGGTAGACCGGCGTCACGGCCGGATCGATGATCCGAACCGTCGCCATCGCCGATGACCCCGCCAGATTGGTGGTCAGCTCTCGGGAGTGCAGCGCGGCGAGCTCGATCTTCACCTCTTCGAGCTGGCGTTGTACGGTTTGAAGCGGCTCCTCCTTGCTCTGGAGCGCTGCGATCGTCGCGTCGATGTCCGCGATGGTCTTCTGTCGCAGATCGACGTTCCCCTGCGCCGCCTGCCGCTTCGCCTCCGCGAGCCCCCTGGCGGTCGACAGATCCGCCACGCTCCGTCCGCTCTGGACGACGTTCTGCCGGCTGAGGACCGCGATCTCGGCCCTGGCGGCCTCGAGGGCCGCCTGAGCGTCCAGGAGCTCCCGCCGCTCTCTCTCCCGGTTATCGAACAAGCGTAAGCGCTCCGTCTCCAGGGACGAGGTGCTGAATCCGCGTCGCAGCTCCTCTTCCCGGGCGACCAGGGCTTTCATCTGGGATTCGCGAAGCTCGATCTGCTCTCGGAGGACGCCACCGATCTCCCCGGCGGAGCGCGCGAACTGCTCCGAAACGCGCTGCACCGAGGCCTCGGCGAGCGCGTTCACGGCTGCCGCGGCCGCCTCGGGGTCCTCGAGCCCGACGCTCACGCGAATGATGAAGGAATTGGGGACGCTCTCGACACGGATCGCGGAGGAGAATTTCTCGATCTCGGACTCCCGCTCGCCCCGGATCACGTATTCGCCCGAATCGAGAGTCCGGTAGAGCATCCGGAGATTGAACGCCAGTCGGCGCGCAAAACCCGCGATGCCCCCCACCCGCTCTTCGGCCTGCGCGGACGAGCTCTGCGCGATCCTGTCGTACGCCGACTCCACAACCGGCCGGCTCTTCAGGTACTCCATGTAGGTGGCGGTGAGTCCCTGGGTGGTGCCCCGCGGCCCGGCGCCGGTCTCCCGGCCGAACTCGAACTCGGCGGCGGTGGGCAGCAGGGCGACGCTGGCGGTCGCGGTGTACACCGGCGAGGTCCTGAGCCGGATGAGGCTGATCCCCAGCGTGAGGAGAGTCGCGGACGCGACGAGGATGTAGATCCAGCGCGCGCAAAGTCGGAAGAGCTCGACGTAGTGCTTGATGATCACGGTCGAGACCACTCGTCGCGACGAAGATCAGGATACCTTCGCGCAGCGACCTCTCGGGTCCCTGGAAGAGCCGTCAACCTCGCGTTGACCTGCGCACATCTCTGCCAGATCCGGCACTTCACAGGCACGGTAGGCTATTCGGCCGCCCGGCTGCTGTCAAGTCGAATCGGCGGCGTTTCGCGTCCGGCGCCGCTGGCGCGGGGCTAGTGGGTGTCCGTTCTCCTCAGATTCGTCACCGTCGGCAGCACCGTCGGCGTCGGCGCGCCCTGATACGCGTTCACGCCGAACTCGAGCCGCGCGGCCCCCTTCTCGTAGGCCCCCATGTCCGGTGCGGAGCCTACGAAGTCGTCGTTAAACCCCGGGAGCACGACTCCGCCGTTGTAGCCGGGGCTCGTGGCGGCGAGGGCGTACTCGCCGGCGGCGTTCAGCGGATCGTACTGGGGATTCCCCTTGATCCCGTGGAGCTCCTTTCCGCTCGGGATCTTGCCGTTGTACAGGTCGTAGTCATAGTCGTTCTGCGCGCTGTTGCTGTCATTGATCGAGTTCTTGGTGCCGTCCGTCACGGCAAAGATGTTGTTCCTCGCCACCATGTTGGAGGCGGTTCCGCCGGACGCGTTGTTCGCGACTCCCTCCGTGACTCCGTGAAGCGGCGCGGAGGGCTGGAGGAGGGTGTTGTGGTAGATGAACACCCGCCCCACGCCTCCGCTTCCCGATTTGATGAACTTGCTGGCCTGAGCGGGATCGTCGCTGAACGGTCCTTTGCGAGCGGCGTTGATCACGTTGCGCCAGATGTACACGGGACCGCCCGTCACCGGAGTGATCCCTATGATCGCGTAGGAGCGATCGATGTAGTTGCCCCAGATTCTCGTGTTGATGTTGCTGCCCTCGGCCTCGATGGGATTGTCCCAGCAGCGCTCGATGTAGTTTCCGTACACGTCGCTGTCCCGCACCGGGAAGCCGGCGTTGTCGCTGCCTTGTCCTCCGATCCCGTCGTAGAAATAGTGCTCGTCGTCGCTGTAGATGTCGTTGTAGCGGATTACGTGATTGCCGCCGGTGTCGGTGAGGCGGATCGGGGCCGGGCCCAAGGGGTGCGTGCCGCAGGCGGAGTCTCGCGTGCCATCCCTGTTCTCGCACCAGCTGTTGGTGTCCGCGCGGGGGTGATGGATGCGGTTTCGCTGGATGATCACGCGCTTCACCTGGGCGTTCCCGGCGACCCGAATGGCGGCCTCGTACCCGACGCCGAACGCCCCTTCGACTGCCCCCCAGCCGCTGATGTCGTTCTCCTCGATCACGACGTCGGTGTATGCCCCGGAACTCGGGAAATAGATGCCGTGGTGGCTGGCTCCCTTCAGGGTCACTCCCCGGATGATCACGTAGGAAGCGCGGATCTCGATGTCGTAGTTCCGCTGGTTCTGGACGTCGATGACAGCCGCTTTCCCGGGAGCGTGCGTGTAGAGCACGTAGCCGTTCTTGGTGCCGCCCCGGCTGATCACCAGCGTCTCCGGCGACGATTCCGGGAGCGTGACCGTCTCCGCGATCGGGAAGCTCTCGCTCCAGGTCGTGGCCAGGAGGCTCGCCGCGGCCCCGCCCGCGATGCTGAGGTCCACCTCGTAGGTCGTGTTGGGAGCCAGTTGAACGAGGCTCCCTCGGAACTCCACGGCCGTGCCGTCGAACCAGAGCGGCTGACCCGTTTTCCACGCGGACGAGCCCGACGCGCGATAGCGCACGTTCACGGTCTGGCCGGCCGCGGCCCCGTCGGGACTCCAGTACAGCCCCAACGAATGAAAGGTGGCGACCGCGGTCGGGGCTGCCGCCTGGACCAGCGGAACACCCGCGCAGACGAGCAGCAGGCCTCCGCGCACGACGAGCGACGAGAAACGGCGTTGCGTCACCGACCAGACCTCCTCGGACTCGCGAGCGAATTCAGCTAGCAATTGAGGTACCAGCGCGGCGAGCGAGCGGCTCGCCTCGGGGGAAAAACCCGCCCTCGGTCCGGTCGCGGGTCGAGATCGGAGGCGGGAAAACCCTCGACTTGGGCGCGGGGCCGGGTCTCGGGAAATTACGATTCGCTCGCGTGCGAACCCATTGGAGTTCTCGGCGCGGACCGCGCGAAACCTACCAGGGACGAAGATTGTACACTGCTTTTCTCTATCGGCATCGGTAGTTTCAACATGCGCTCCCGCCGCCGCGGCATCGGGTCCCCGGATCACGATCCGTGTAGACCGCGTTACGAGACCGTAGTATTCTCCTTGGACCCCTGCGGTTCCCCGTCCCCTCCTTCTGGAGATCCGGGAACGTCGAACGTTGGATTCTCAGGAGTCACGCTTGGAGAGACGCCCCGGAGAAGACGACAAAGACCGGGAGCCTGCCCGGGGAGATTCCGAAGAGCCTCAGCCCGCCTCCTCCGAAGCTACAGCGGACCCGATCCGTCACCACGTGCGTGGCTCTGCGCTCCTTCTCAGCGGGCGCGGCCTCTCCCTGCTCCTGAACTTCACGACCCAGGTGGTCGTGGTCGGATACCTCTCGAAGCTGGAGTACGGCGCGCTCTCCTTCGTTCTGGCTCTGGCACAGAGCGGGGGCACGCTGAACCTCTTCGGTTTCCAGAAGACGATCCCGCGCTTCCTTCCGATGTACGAGGAGCGGCACGAATACGGAAAGATGTACGGGGCGATGGCCCTGGCGATGACGTCCCTCTTCGGGATCGGTCTGGTGGTGGTGCTCGTCGTCCACCTCTGCAGCGGGTTCATCGGGGGCGTCCTGCGCACGGACCCGCTGACGGTCAGCCTACTCGTCGCGCTGATCGTGCTGCTCCCGGTGGAGGCGTACGACTCGCTTCTGGTGCAGTTTCTCGCGGTATTCGCGGGGGCTCGCGCGATCTTCCTCCGGCGCCACATCCTCGGTCCCGGACTGCGGCTTGCGGCCGTCGGCGCGGTGATTCTGGCCCACGGCAGCGTGTTCACCCTGGCGGCAGGCTACCTGGCGGCGAGCGTCGTCGGGATCGTCCTGTACACCGGTCTCCTGCTGCAGGTGCTCCACCGCAAGTCTCTGCTGCGCCACCTCGACCGTCACACGATCGAGGTTCCCGCTCGGGAGATCGTCGGCTTCAGCCTGCCCCTTCTCACGTCGGACCTCCTGTTCGTGGCACGCAGCTCCCTGGTCGTCGTGATCCTCGAGTACTTCCACCCCACCACCGCCGTGGCCGAGTACCGGGCGATCATCCCGGTCGCCCGGCTCAACACCCTGGTGCAGGTGGCCTTCCTCCCGCTCTTCGTTCCGCTTGCGGCCCGGCTGTTCTCCCGGGGGGACCGCAGCGGAGTCCAGCGAATGCACAGGCAGACCTCGGTGTGGGTCCTGGTGCTCTCGTTCCCGATCGTGGCCGCGTGCGTGGGCCTCGCGCGCCCCGTGACGGTGACGCTCTTCGGCGAGCGCTACGAGAACTCTGCGGCGGTGCTGGCCGTGCTGGCCGCGGGGACTTTCCTGTACGCGACCCTCGCCTTCAACGTCGAGACCATGAAGGTCTTGGGGAAGCCGGGCTTCATCGCCATCGGCGACATTCTGGCCACCGGAGCCGCGGTCGGGTCCAGCCTGCTCCTCATCCCCCGTTTCGGCGCCTTCGGGGCGGGGATGGCGGTGACCGCCACCTTCGTCGTCCATGGCATTGCCAACCAGATCCTCCTCTGGCGTGCCAGCGGGATCCATCTCCTGGACCTCCGGTTCTGTAAGGCCCTGGCTCTCGTCGTCCTGGGCGTGGCCGTCGTGGCCGCGGTGGAGTGGACCCTTTCGCCGCCGCTGCCGGTCGGCCTCGCCGTGGTCGCGGCCCTGACGCTGGCCCTCGTCGCGCGCTGCCGGAGCCTGCTCAAGCTGGAGGGGACCTTTCCGGAGCTCCAAGCGGTTCCCGTCCTGGGGCGGCTCTTTCGCTCCAGCTCCATCGGGTGAGCCTCGGCGTTTGGCTCAGGAAAGTTCCCGGAACAGCGCGAGCCAGCGTGGGATGATCCGGTCCGGCTTGAACTCGGACACCCTGCGGCTCGCCGCCTCGGCCTGGCTCTTCCGCAGCCCGTCGTCGCGAAGCAGGCGCTCGATCGCTTCCGCGAAGAAGTGCTCCTCCCGGGTCAGGGGATCGGAGGGCCCCGGCCGCGGCGAGCCCGGTGGCGGAACCAGGAAGCCGCACGGAGTCCTCTCGATTCTGTCGGTCTTGATCGTCGCGTCCGTCTCGGGCGCGAGCAGCTCCCGCGGGCCCGAGCGACAGTCCGAAGCCACGACCGGGACCCCGCAGGCCAGCGCTTCGAGCAGCGAGTTGGGAAATCCCTCCCAGGCCGAGGGGAGGACGAACACCCGTGCCCGCGCGATCCAGGCCAGAGGGTTGCTCTGGAATCCCGGGAACACGACCCGTTCGGCGATCCCCAAACGGTGGCAGAGGCGGGCCAGGTCGCGCTCCAGAGGTCCCGTCCCGACGATCACGAGCCGTACCTCGGGATCCCGCCGGCTCAGCTCCCCGAACGCGCGGACCAGCTCCCAGTGGCCTTTCTCCGGGCTCATCCGACCGCACGCGATCACGACGGGGTGCTCGAACACCGACTCGAAGCCGGAGGGAAGGGGAGAGCGGGCAAGCCGGCGCATGCCGTCGACGTCGCAGGCGTTGTAGATGACGCTGCTCCGGCGCGACGTCTCCGGAAACAGCCTTGCGAAATCCGCGGCCGCCTCACGAGACACGAACACGATGCGGTCGGCCCGCCGGAGCAACAACCGGTACAGACGCAGGACGAGGAAGCGCTTCAACGGGCTCTTGGAGGAGAGGAGCTCGGAGGGGTAGCTACGGACCGAGAGAATCCGACGCCGCGGAGCGAGAGTGAGGAGGCTCATGATGTTGGCTCGCTCCATGATGCTCAGGATCATCGTTCGATCCAGGCGGCGGACGGCGCGCTCGAGGGCCAGCCATTGCCAGGGACCGACCAGCACCTTGGAAACCGTCCGCCAGCGGATGTCCGCACCGCTCAAGCCCACGATGCAAGGGGCGAGGAGCTCGCGCGCCTCGCCCTGCACCGTCTCGAACATCTCCCGGTTGCGGTCCAGGGCGAGCAGGTACGCGTCGACCCCGGCCCTCCGGAACTCGGCGAGGAGGCCCAGCGCGGCCCGCTCGGCTCCGCCGACCTTCAGCGACGCGATGAGGATGCCCAGGCGGGTCGGATCCGCCGCTTCAGCCGGCGCTTGCATCGGTTTTGACAGGGTCCCAGCGGGCCACGCTTCTGCCCCGGAGGAAGTCCACAAGACCCAGCAGCGTGCCGTACTGGCCCACCACGATGTAGCAGGCCAGCTCGGCCGAGCGTCGCAACGCGCCGCTTCGGGTGAGCCTGGAGAGAATCGCGTACGAGGCCGCGAGGAGGTAGAACACCGCCTGCAGGAGCCAGACGAAGGCCATCCAGCGGACGCGCAGGGACAGCAGCCCGCTGCTCACGAAAGCCGCCAGCAGGCACAGCGGAAGGCCCCGCCGCAGCACCTTGTTGACGGCGAGCCCGATGGAGAACCAGCCGAAGGAAAACGGGTTCAGCACCTCCCTCATCAGGAAGATTCCGCGCAGGCTCTGCGACACGATCCGTCTTCTCCTGCGGACCTCGTGGGCGAGGGTGCGGGACGGCACCGGGACGTGCGCCATCGCGTCGGGCTCGAAGACGAAGCGACGTCGCTGGCGCACCACGTTGTAGGCGACGAACGCATCGTCGGTAACACCCGGAGCAACAGGCTGGAACAGCTCCCGGCGGATGCAGTAGAGCTTCCCGTCGTTGGACGTCACGCTTCCGAGCCGGGTCTCGGAGCTCTTGATGGCAGTGTCGAACGAGAGGTAGTGAGCCTGCACGTCGCGGAGGCCGGCTCGCTCCTCGGCGATGATCCGGCGCCCGCAAACGCCGCCGACGGCCCCGTCCCCGAGGTGCCGGGCCAACTGGAGAAGCGCGTCGGGGGCCAGGAGGGCGTCCGCGTCCGAGAACACCACGACCTCCGTCGTGCACCCCTCCATCGCGCGGTTGAGACAGGCGATCTTCCCCTCGTGCTCGCTTCCGATCAGGACGCGCAGCCGGGGCCCCTCGTGCGAGCGGAGGATCCGGTTGGTGTCGTCGGTGGAGCCGTCCGAGTAGAAGAGCGCGTCGAACTTCTCCGGCGGGTAGTCGAGGGCGAGCGTGTTGGCGACCTTGCTCTCGATGAAGGAACCGGCGTTGCGGACGATCACCAGGAGGCGCATCGAGGGAAGCCGATCAGCGGAGGCAAGACGGGCCGAGCGCGCGAACAGGGATGCGACGAGCATCGCCGCCGGGTACAGGACGAAGAACAGGAAGATGGCCGACGCGGAGACTGCAAAGACGACCGCCGCCGCGCCTGTCAGAGCCGGCATGACTGCTCTTCTCCAGACGTCACATCGCCGCCGGGAGCCACGCTAGCCCGCGCCGAACGGGACTGTCAAGCGAGGTGGGGTCTCTGGCTCGCGCCACGGTGACGCCAGGCGTCGAGCCAGGCCCCGAAGCGGGTGAGGCGCAGGCGCAGACGCGCGGGGCCGGTCCGGGGCGTGACATTGGTTCTGCGCAGACGGAGGGGGTCGACCCGCGTCAGGTCGTTGACGCCGTCCAGGGTGGTGAACGCGACGCGGAACCCCTCTTCCCGTAGGATCGCGACGCTGCTCGGGTCGTGGCTCCCGTTGGGGTAGCAGAACGCCGGAAGGGCCGCCCCCAGCTCGCGCTCGAGATCCGCGCGCGCGCCGGAGATCTCGGCCCGGACCTCGGACGGAGACAGTCGCGTGAGGAGGGCGTGGCTTCGGGAGTGAGCGGCGACCGCGATGCCGCTCCGCGCCAGGTCGCGGAGCTCGTCCCAGTCGAGGACCGACTTCGCGCCGTGGGGTCGCACGCCCAGTTCCTCGCACGCGCGCTCCACGGCCTCGGCTGCCTCCCGGTGGGGAAGGGTCTTGAGATGCTGGCCGAGCCGCCGGAGGCTCTCGCGGCGCTCTCGGGGCGTTGCGAGGGATAGATGCCCGGCGGGACTCTCGAGACCGCGCGCGGCGGTGACGGAGAAGGCGTGGTGCAGCCGGTCAGACCAGTACGAGCGCTCGGGATGGCCGGGGAATGCGGTGGGCACGAACACGAGCGCCGGAAGAGCCAGCCCGCGCAGGATGGGGATGGCATGCTCGATCAGGTCGTGGTACGCGTCGTCGAAGGTGAGCAGCAGTGCGCGAGAGGGAAGACCGGCTCCTGTCTCAACGGCAGCGAGCACATCGCCGATCGAGACCACGTCCTGGTCGCGCCGGAGCGCCCGCATCTGCCGCTCGAAGGTCTCGGGCGTGGCGCTGATCAGCGCCGGGCTCAAGTGCGGCCGGCTCCCGGGCTCCGCCACACGGTGGTACGTGAGCACGCGCAGTCTGGAGCCCCGCCGCGCCCGGCTCATGGGGCCTCCCGCACGGAAGCCAGTCGTCCCACCGCCAAGCACAACCCGATGAACACCCAGAACACCTTGTTCGTCTCCATGGCGCCCACGGCACACGTGATCAGCAGCAACGCGAATGCGAACTCGATTCCCTCGGCGTACGTCGCCAGGTCCGGATCGCCCGCGGGTGATCGAGCTCTGCGCAGCGCCGCCAGGGCGACTCCGATCAACGCGGCGAAGATCACGATGCCGAGGAGCCCTGTCTCCACCGCCACCGAGAGGTAAGTGTTGTGCAGGTCTCGACGTTCCAGGAGCCGTCCGGGCATGAAACGGTACTCGAAGTCCTGGTATCGCCAGCCGAAGTTGCTGGGCCCGACTCCCAGGAGCGGGTTGGAGGCGAGGAGGCTCAACCCGACCATGTGATACCCGACGCGGCGATCGAGAGTGGGGTCCCCTCCACTGCTGCCCAGCTCCGACAGGCGCTCCCAGAAGAAGCCGGGCACGAAGGCCAAGGCCAGGACGAGGAGCGCCGTCGCCGCAGCGACCGCCAGGGGAAACCTCCTGTGATGGCGGATCTTGAGCAGGAGCCAGAGCAGACCCAGGAGCATCACCAGCGAGGTGCTCCGGGTGAATGTGAGCACGATGCCCACTGCTCCCACGAGGGCCGTCGCCGTGTGCAGCTTCCGCAGCTTCCGCGTGCGGTAGGCCAGGACCGCTGCCAGGGCCGCTCCCGCCAGCATCATCCGGGAGGACGTCGTGGCATTGGCGCTGGCAGCCCCCGCCTGCCGGATCACGGTCTCGGGGAGGCCGGTCTCGGGATCCACGACCTCGAGGACGCTCACGCCGGTGAAGTACCCGACGACCGCCAGGCCGGCGGACAGGAGCGTGGACAGGACGACCGCCATGAGAAGAAGCCGGAGATGTCGGACCTCTCTCACGAGGCGGACAATCAGCCAGAGGAGCAGAAGGAGCCCGAAGGTCTTGCGCAGACCGTCCAGGGCGGCGGCGGTGTTCTCCGCGAAGAGCGCGGAGGCCACCGCCACGAGGCCGAACAGGGCCGCGAGCCGCACACCGGTTGCGTGGAGCCCCATGGGCGCGTCCGTGGGCTCGCGGCGATGCTGGATGAATACCCCGGCGACCGCGCACAGCACCGCCACCTCGAGTGCAATCTGGGGCGCGTACGGCACGAAACGCTCGATCAGTGCCGTGGCCTGGCTGCCGAAGACGGCGGCGAAGAGCCCCGCGAACGGGTGCAGGACCAGGCCGGCGAGGACCGCGAGGACGACGGGCAGCCCCAGAACGAGCGGAGCCTTTTCGCCCAGAAGCCCCGCGAGAAGCGCCACCACCGCGCCTGCGGCGGCGACCAAGGTCAGCGTGCGGAAAGAGCTCGAGTCGGCCGTGCGCGTCAGCATCGGGAGCGACACGCTACGCCCAAGGAACACCGATGTCGAGGGGGCGGGCCAGCGCGGACAGGCGATCCGCCGTGGCCGCATCGAGGCGTATCCCGTCGCGTCGCTGACGTTCCATCGAACGCCAGCGCGCTTCTCCGGGGAAGCGGACCTCGTCCACGCCGTCCTGGAGCCGGGAGGCCTTCACGGTCTCGAGAAGCCGGCCGATGCGCGCGAAATAGTCCTCGCGCGGCATCAGACGGGAGATGTCCAGGGCGACGAACAGGTGTCCCAGGTTCGACGGTCTGCTGAAGTCCCCGTACAGGGACGCGATCTCGTGGGAGACCGCGGCTCCCGTCAACACGCCGCAGAGGATCTCGATCATGAGGCCGAGCGCGAACCCCTTCGGTCCGGCGGGCAGGAGAGAAGCGCGCGATGCGTCGCCGGCGTCCGCGAGCGCTCTCCCGCCCTCGTCCACCGCGACCACCCCTTCCGGGAGCGGCGCTCTCTCTTCCGCGCGCTTGCGAATCGCGGAGCCAGAGGCGGGTCCCGTGGAGGTGTCGACGAGCACCGCGCGCCCGTCCGCGGTCGGGGCGGCGAAGCAGAGAGGGTTCGTCCCGAGAACCTGCGAGATCCCCCCGTACGGAGCGACGCGCGGAAACGAGTTGCTGGCCACGAGGCCGATCATCCCCCCCGCCGCCGCGAGGTTCCCGAAATAGGCGAGAGCCCCCAGGTGGTTGCTCCGCCGCACGGCGACCAGCGCGAGCCCCGATTGGCGTGCCATCGCGACGGCGTGATTCATGGCGATCTGCCCGAGGTAGTATCCGAAGCCGTCGCCGCCATCCAGGAGTGCGAGCGCCTCGGTCCGCTGCTCGAACGAGGGACGGCACGGCGACGCGATTACGCCTCTGCGGAGGCGCTCCAGAAGCACCGGCAAGCGCCAGGAGCCCTGGGTCGGCCGGCCCACGAGATCGCTCCAGACCGTCACTTCGGCCACCACCGCCGCCTCGGTGGGATCCGCCCCAGACCCTACGATCAGGTCGGTGAGAAAAGCCCGGAGCGCGTCGTGCGAGACGATCACCGAACCCCGCATCGCGATCCTCCGTGCGTCAGTCGAACCTTCCGCGCCAGATCTTCCCGGGCCGGGAGAATGCCCGGCGGATCGATGGCAAGGGATCCGAAAGTGAAAAGTAGGGGAATGACTGGCGCCGGAGCAGACTCCTTACCCATCCGGAGAGCTTCAGGTCACCGGTGCGTCGCAGATCCAGATACGCGCGAAAATCCTTCACCGGGTACCAGAAGTACAGGTTCTGGCGGTACGACTCGATCTTCGGGGGAGGGAGGCCGACCGCGTGCCCGTACACGATCCACGCCGCGTCCACCCCCGAGCGGACCAGCAGCTCCTGAGCCGCCGTGAACCTGGGATTGCATTCGATGATTTTGAGGCGGCCGTCCCGAACATCCCTCTTGAACTCCACGTTGCCCAGCCCCCGGAAGCCGATGTTCTCGAAGAAGCGACGGCCCATTGCCGCGATCTCCTCGTCCCATTCGGTCTTGTGGTAGCAGGCTAGCCCCTCGTTCCGGGGAAAGCGGCGGATGATCTTCTTGGTGAAGTGGAACAGGTGTCTTCCCTGGGCGTCCCGGTACGTGTAGTAGCTCCCCAGGAGATCGTCGGGTCCGGGGATCTTCTCCACGAGGATGACCGGCACGCCGGCGGCCAGAGCCCTGGCCAGCGCGTCAGCGAGATCCTTCTCGCTCGACGCCGTGAAGTGCTTCCTCCCGCCCACACCGAAGGACCTCTGGAACAGGTGGGAGTGCACTGGCTTCACGATCAGCGGGAAGAGGAGCTCGGGCAGGATCGCCCGGACATCCGCGTGGGACCGGATCTCCCAGAACCGCGGGGCCGGAACTCCCGCCGACTTGGCCAGCTCAAGGGTTCGCTTCTTGTCCAGCATGGCGAGGTGGACATCGGCCTCCAGGTCCCCGAGACGGTACCGGCCCCGCAGCACGGCGTGGTGCAGCGCCACGAACTGCACGGCTTCGTCATCGCACGGAAGGAGCACGCTGCCTTCCGGGATGATCCCGTCCCCACCCAGAAGCAGCTCGCTCCAGAACTCTGCCGGGGAGCGCCCGTCCAGCGGGACGCGACGCGCGCAGAACCTCGAGCGAAGTGCCGGAGCTCCCCGACGCCCGGAGACATGAACGCAGACCCCGTGACGGCCCAGGCTTCGCGCCACGGACAGGGCGTTGGCATCCCCGCCGAGGACCAGGGCCGAGGGGATCGATGCGTGCGCGTTCACGGGCGTCCCGTCAGCTCCAGGAGCGCTTCGCGCTCAGGAGGAAGTCGAGGATCAGCGTCGCGACAGGGACCACCTCGTCGCGGTTCGACAGGAAGTAATGATGGTGAAGGGCCGGCGTGGTGTTGACCTCCCCCACGACCCCGCCGACCTCCGGCAGGGGCCGCGACACGTCCGGTGTGATCAGGTCCACAGCGGCCAGCTGCAGATCGAGGACGCGGCAGGCCTTGGCCCCGAGCTCGACGACCGAGGGGTGCACGAGCGAGCGGACGGAATCGTTGTCTCGGTCGGAGTTCTGGTTGGCGATCCTCTTTACGACCACGGGGCGGCCGCCTTCCGGGACCTCCCGCAACGTTCGACCCGCGGCGGCCAGGAACAGCTTCGCATCCAGATCCAGCTCGAGCGGATGGAGGGCCACGATCTCACCGCCGAGACGCCGCGAGTTTTCCATGCGCACCAGCCCCCGGATCGTGTGGGTTCCGTCGCCGACGACGGAGGGCGGGCGCCGGCGCACCGCGTCCAGGAACTTGCCGTCGAGATAGAGGAGGCGGATCGTGTCCCCCTCGATCTGCTCCTCCACGAGCAGCCTGGGTCGGAAAGCCGTGGCCCGGACCGAGGCCTTTCGCAAGGATGCCGACGAGAAGACCCCGGTCGTGACCCCTCGACCCGCGTAGCCGGAAGCCGCGGGCTTCACCACGACCTGCTTGCGCAGGTCGCGGATAAACCGACGCGCCTTCTCCATTCGGGACAGATCGTACTCCACGAAGCGAACCAGCGGGAACCCGTGACGGGAGAGGATCCGGTGTGTCAGCGGCTTGTCGCCGGCGATCTTCAGCGCGAGCGCGCTGTCGAGCATCACCAAGGTATCGCTGACGTAGGTCGCGGCGCCCGAGCGCTCGATCCGCTGGAAACCGTTACCCAAGTCCTCGGCGCTGGCGCCGACGGCACGGGCCGAGGATGTCCACAGGTCATGGTAGTATCGCCGTCGCCGCTCCTCGAACTTGCGGAGGCGGGGATCGCGCAGTGCACGGATCTTCTCCCGGAGCGCGAGGAACTGGCTGTAGAAGGATTGGCGCATGGTCGTTCGGGGGATCAGAGAACGCCAGATATGCCCATCGCTCTCGACCACCTCCCCGAGCTCGGGGAGCCCACGGTGGCGTTACGCACCGTCAAGTGGAGCAACCATGATCCAGAGACCACAGTCTGCGGAGATACTCCCTGGGCCCGGATTCCAGATCCGCCGGAACATCGACCGGCCGGAGCAATCACTATATTCCAAGTTCGCGGAATTCGGCACGCCCGACATCTCTGACATGATGAACCGCCTTTACACCATGTCTCCCGAAATCAAGAACGTCGTGAACGACGAGAGGATCCTGGGACCCGCCTGTACGGTTAAGGTCTTCCCGGGGGACAATCTCATGGTCCACAAGGCCCTCGACCTCGCGCGGCCTGGCGACATCGTCGTCGTCGACGCCGGCGCCTCTGCCATGAACGGGGTCCTCGGTGATCTGATCTCCACCAAAGGAAAGCACCGGGGGATCGCCGCCTTCGTCGTGGACGGACTCGTGCGCGACATCGACGGCATCCGTGAGTCCGGCATGACGGTGTTCGCCCGAGGGGTCACGCCGATCGGCCCCCTCCACCGCGGACCCGGCGAGATTAACTTCCCCGTCTCCTGCGGCGGGATCGTGGTCAATCCGGGGGACATCATCGTCGGCGATTGGAACGGCGTCGTGGTCGTGCGGAAGGAAATGGCCTCCGAGCTTCTGAACCGGCTCCATGCGCAGCGAGCGAAGCTTCACGACTATATCCAGAACGTCCGCAAAGGTGTGTTCTCCAACGAATGGGTGGATGCCATGCTCGATGCCGCCCACTGTGCGTACGTGGACTGAGGGACCCAGGCCATGAACAGATCCCGGCTCGCTCTCGTTTCGGTCCTGGCATTCGAACTCGGGCTCGGCCTCGGCTGTGTCCGGGCCCCCAAGCTCTCCCCCGACGTCGTCGGCATCAGCCGCCTGCCCTCGTGGAAGCCGGAGCTCTCCGGGCCGTCCCTGCCGAGCGTGACCACACTGGCCGCACTTCCGGCTGCCGGCCCATCGGGAGAGCCGGTCGTCCGGCCCGCTTACACGGTGGGTCCGCTGGACCAGCTCGTGATCACGGTCTGGGGGCGGAAGGACCTGGGCTCGCAAGTTCCCATTGGCCTGAACGGAGAGCTGCACGGCTCGACGGTGCGCGAGGACGGCACCGTGATCCTACCCTTCCTGGAGCCGCTGCAGGTTCGAGGGAAGACGATCGAGGAGATCCGCGGTCTCGTCGGCTCCCGTTACGCGAAGCTGGTCGAGAAGCCCCAGGTGGATGTGAAGCTGCAAGAGTGCGCCTCACGGGGAGTGCAGGTGAACGGAGAGGTGGCGAGGCCGGGCCGCTACTATCTGTGCGCGGATCGGCTGACCGTCGGCGAAGTCCTCTCGGCGGCCGGTTCCCCGACGCTTTCGGCCGACCTGACGCGGGGCACCCTCGAGCGCGGGGGGACGGCCTACCGGCTCGACGCGAGCCCGAAGGGTGTTGCGGAGGGCTCCACCGACGTGCTGCTTGAGGAGAACGACACGGTCTACTTCCCGCGTCTCGACGAGCGCGTCGTCTACGTGCTGGGCGAGGTGGTTCGACAGGGCACGTACCCGATTCCCAAGCAGGGATTGACGCTCCTGGACGCTCTGGGCAAGGCGTACGGTCCCGACAACGTCAACTACAACGTGGGAGGGATCTACCTGATCCGGAAGGTGCCGCAGGGGAACCTCGTGGTCTGCAAGCTGAAGATGGCGGAGATCCTCCAGGCGCCCGACATCTACTTGACGTCGGGGGATCGGGTGTTCGTGGCGACGAGCGGGCTGACACGCTGGGACCGGTTCTGGCGGAAGTTTCTGCCGTTCGGAACGGTCTTCGGGGAGAGCTACGCGGTCCTGTACTGACGAGCGTTGTAGAGCCCCGGACTCAGGACGCGCCGCGTCGGAAGAGCACGGCTCCGAAGGTCCGCGCCAGGATCTGGAAATCCACGGAGAGACTCCGGACCTTGATGTACGCCAGGTCGAGGCGGACCCGTTCATCGAACTCCAGCGAGGCCCTCCCGGAGATCTGCCACAACCCCGTGAGGCCAGGCAGGACGCGCAAGCGGGGCCTCTGCCAGGGTTCGTACGTGTCGGCCGCGAACGACGTGGGTCGCGGACCGACGAGGCTCATGTCGCCCTTCACGACATTGAAGATCTGAGGAAGCTCGTCGAGGCTTGTCGTCCGGAGGATTCTCCCCACCCGGGTGACACGTGGGTCGTTGTCCATCTTGAAATCGGGCCACCGCAGCTTGCTGTATGCAAGGAGATCCCCCTTGATCTCCTCCGCATCGGGGACCATGGTCCGGAACTTCAGCATCGGGAAACGCTTCCCGCGCAGTCCCGTGCGCGGCTGAACGAACAGTGCGGGACGGAGGGGTGACTCGAGCTTGATCGCGCACCAGCAGAGGGCGAGAACCGTCAGGATCAGTGGCAGGCCGAGAACGACGAGGCTCAGGTCCATGAGCCGCTTGGCGCGTCGGTAGGCCCGGCCCCGCACCAGCCTCCTCTCGGGTCGCGCCCGCTCGAACCAAGAGATCGAGGGGTGTTGAGCGCTGCGTCCCTTTTTCGGGGTCCTTCTCCAGGCCCGAGTGTGGATCTCCGAGCCGGCGTGGCCGAGAATCGGACCCATGGGGCCGGCGAGCCGGGGCCGAAGCCACCCGAGACGGAAGCGATGGAGAACCTTGCCCGGACGCATGCCGCCCCCCCTTCTCGACAGCTTCCCCTGCGCCGGTGACCGGACCCCGCGGCCTATTTCTGCCCGCTGTCGACTCGGAAAGGGTGCCCTTCCGCGCTCACGCGCGAAAAAGCGTGTTGCGCGGGTCGCTCAGCCTGCGTAGCCCCCCCCCTTCCCGCGGCGACAAGGCGTCCCCGTGAGGCGGTACTCGCTTCCAGCAAGGTTACCCGTCGATTTTCCGCTACTAAACCCTACCCGTTGCCTACTGCGCATTATTACGCGTGCCGTGCCGCGATGTCAACGAGAAATTCGTGGATTCTCGTCTCACTCGGAAACTGGGACCGCGCGCGGCGAAACGGACCGGTCCCTCACGCGGGAGCACGTTCACGCGCCGTCTGCGCCGCAAAGCGTCGGGTCGGGACGTAGCAGGATGGCGGCCTCGATGGGGTCGCCGGTGAGGCACCCGAGACCACGGACTCGCCGTGCTCGCGGCCCGGCTGCGCCGGAGATTCGGGTGTCCGATCCTCGCGTTTCGGGGGTATCCTTGCCAGGCTGGGAGGGAGGTTCCAGGGGCTGCTGCATGGTTGACCTGATACCACCAGAACTTCCACGAGATCACCCGCAGCGGGTGAACACAGGACAGCGGACCCTGGAGGCCTCGGTCAGCGAGCGGACGCTCCACGACGAACTCGAGGATGTCGTCCCCGGGGTCGACAACGGCAAGTTCTCCCGCTGGCGCATGCGTCACTGACAGGAGAAGAGGATCGAGGCGGAGGGAGAGGACACACCCTCGCCTCCGGTGGACGGCACGCCTCGGGAAGAGCGCCCCGGGGGGCCGCAAGAGCAGGACGCAGGAGATCATGAACCGCTACGCGAGACAGCTCGTGAGGAAGATCGAGACCCGCCGGGCGAGAATCGGCATCTGCGGGCTCGGCTACGTGGGTCTTCCGCTCGCGGTGGAGTTCGCGCGGGCGGGATTTCGCGTGCTGGGGATCGATATCGACCGGGAGAAGGTGCGGGGAATCCGCGCCGGACGCTCCCACGTGCGGGACGTCCCCTCCGCTATAATCCGCGATCTCGTCCGGAAGCGTCTGCTCACCGCCCGCGAACACTACCGCGATTGCGGGGCAATGGACGCGATCTTCATCTGTGTGCCCACGCCGCTGCGCAAGACCCGGGACCCGGACGTCTCGTACATCGTCGCGGCGTTGGATCAAGTGGCCCGACACCTTCGCCCGGGGCAGGTCGTCGTGCTTGAGTCCACCACCTACCCCGGAACCACCGAGGAGGTGTTGAGACCCCGGCTCGAAGCGGGAGGGATGCGCGTTGGCAGAGATTTCTTCCTGGCGTTCTCTCCCGAGCGCGTCGATCCGGGTAACCGGCAGTTCACCACGCGGAACACCCCCAAGATCGTCGGCGGTGTGACGCCCCTCTGCACGGATGTGGCCGCTCAGTTCTACCGGCAGGCCGTGGACACCGTGCATCCGGTCTCCTGCACCCAGGCGGCCGAGATGGTCAAGCTCCTGGAGAACACGTTCCGCGCGGTCAACATCGGCCTCGTGAACGAGATCGCGCTCATGTGCGAGAGATTGTCCCTGGATGTCTGGGAGATCATCGATGGGGCCGCCACCAAGCCCTTCGGGTTCATGCCGTTCTACCCCGGACCTGGGATCGGAGGGCACTGCATCCCCCTGGATCCCCACTACCTCTCCTGGAAGCTCAGGACGCTGAACTACTCCGCACGGTTCATCGAGCTGGCGTCGGAAGTCAACGGGGGCATGCCCGCGGTGGTCGTGCGCCGGAGCACGGCCCTTCTGAACTCCAAGAGAAAGAGCGTCAACGGCGCCCGCGTGCTCGTCCTGGGCGTGGCCTACAAGAAAGACACGAACGACGTGAGGGAGTCCCCGGCCCTGGACGTGATCGAGTTGCTCTCTCGGCAGGGAGCGCTGGTGACGTTTCACGACCCGCTGGTGCCGTTTCTTCACCGCGATCGGGGCGCTCGCATGAAGGCGGTTCAGCTGACGCCGGCGGCGCTCCGGACGGCCGACCTCATCATCATCGTCACCGATCACTCGGCGTACGACTACGCCACGATCGTGCGTCACGGCCAGTTGATCCTGGACACGCGCAACGCGACCCGTCATGTTCCGTCGCAGAGCGGCAACGTCCACAGGCTCTGAGACCCAGGAGACGAGCGGGAACCTGGACCCGATTCCGATCACGGGAGGAGCGTCCGGGAGCGGGCCAGTCGGATTCGGAGGGATGAGCGGTGAGCATCGCGGCGGTGGGCACAGGCCACGCAGGGTCGCAAGCGGCGCCTGCTTCGCGGTGTTCGCAAACCACGTGATCCGCGTGGACAAAATCCGGGACGAGATCGACGAGGGGGGGTGAAGGAGGATGACGACCTGGGTCGTGACGGGCGGGGCGGGCTTCATCGGCTCGAATCTTGTGGAAGCGCTCCTGCGCCGAGGGGAGCACGTGCGCGTCGTCGACGACTTCTCCACGGGAAGGAGGGAGAACCTCTCCCAAGCCCCCGCGTGGGCGGAATCGGGAGCAGGCCGCTACGAGCTCTTCGAGGGCGACATCCGAGACGCAGAGTTCTGTGTCCGAGCGCTTGCCGGGGCGGACTACGTCCTCCATCAGGCCGCGATCCCGTCGGTGCCCAGGTCGGTCCGGAACCCGCTGGGGACGAATGCGGTCAACGTGACCGGAACCTTGAATCTCCTCTGCGCCGTGCGAGACACAGCGGTCCGCCGCTTCGTGTATGCCTCGTCGTCCTCGGTGTACGGTGAGAGTCAGTCCCTGCCGAAGGTCGAGACGATGCCCCCGTCCCCGGTCTCTCCGTACGCGCTCCAGAAGCTCACCGGAGAGATCTACTGCCGGCTCTTTCACCGCCTGTACCAGGTTCCCACGGTGGCGCTCCGCTACTTCAACGTCTTCGGGCCGCGTCAGGACCCGGCGGGTGAGTACGCGGCCGTCGTCGCGAGCTTCCTGGATGCGCTCCGGTCCGGTCGCGAGCCGACGATCCATGGCGACGGCGAGCAGACCCGGGACTTCACGTATGTCACGAACGCGGTCCGGGCGAATCTCTTGGCGTGCGAGGCGGGACCGGAGGCTCTCGGCGAGGCGTTCAACATCGCGTGCGGCGAGCGAATCAGCCTGAACCGACTGCTCGCGGTCCTCGCGTCGGTGGCGGGGGTCGTTCCCAGTGCGAAGCACGGTCCGCCACGACCGGGAGACGTGCGCGACTCCCTGGCTGGCCTGGATCGGTCGCGCGAGCGACTCGGGTACCGGCCCGAGGTCGGCCTCGAGGAAGGACTGCGCCGTCTGTGGGAGCACGCCTCGCGATGACCGATCCCGGGCCGGCCGCTGCCGGCGGTTCATCCGCGGACCGTCCCGGCGAGTCTCGGCGAGAACCGACGAGCGCGCCGCACGCGACCGCCGTCTGACGCCGCGCGGACGCCCGCGCCGTCGCTCCGAGTCGACCAGTCGCAGTGTGCGATGGTATCTTTAGTTCTGGATCGGCGCCGCATGCCTTGCTGTTTCGTTCTCGGTCTCTTCGACACGGGCCTGGCCGTTGTCCGGGCGCTCGCCCGGACGGGGATCCAAGTTCGTGCGTTCGACGACCAGGAAAACCGGGCCGGCTTCTCGAGCCGGTACGGACGGCCGGAGCCCTGTCCCGACCCCGCGTACGAACCGGATGCCTTTGTGGCGTTCCTCCTGGCCCGGGCCGAGGAGTACCCAGAACCTCCCCTCCTGTTCCCGACCTCGGACGCCTTCGTCTCCGTCGTGTCCAACCATCGCAACGCCCTCGCCGGCCGGCTCCGCCATGCGCTGCCGTCGCCGCAGGCGGTCGCCAACGCGATGAACAAGGGCGAGCAGTATGCGACGGCCATGGCGGTCGGAGTCCCCATCCCCGAAACCCACCGGCCGGCGTCGCTCGATGACCTCGTGGAGTTGTCGCGAAGGCTGCTGTACCCCGTCATCGTCAAGCCCGAGGTGGGCCACGTCTGGCGACGCGAATACCGGCGCGAGAAGGCAATCCAGGTGGAGGACCGCGACGCACTCGTGACTCTCTACCGCGAGATCTTCTCATCCGGCCATCGTGCGCTGGTCCAGTCGCTCATCCTGGGACCGAATACCAATCACTGCAAGGTGTGTGCGTACATCGGCGCCGGCGGCAGCCCACTCGCGCTGATGTGCATGCGCAAGATCCGGCAGTACCCGACCGATTTCGGAATCGGCACCATGATGGAGAGCGTGGAGGAGCCCGAAGTGGCCGAGCTGGGCCTCCGCTTCTTCGCTGCCATGCAGTGGAGGGGGCCCGGCTCGATCGAGTTCAAGCGTGACGACCGCGACGGCCGGTGGAAGCTGATCGAGTTGAACCCGCGCCTCTGGCAGCAGAACGGGCTGGCCGCCGATTGCGGCATGAACTTTCCCCTCATCCAGTATCTCGACCTGACCGGCCAGCCGCGGACGGCGGACCGCTACGAGGTCGGCCGCCGCTGGGTCGACGAGTTCCGCGACCCGAGCAGCGCCTGGATCCACCACCGCGCGGGCCACCTCACCTTCGCCGACTGGCTGCGCTCCTATCGCGGCGTCCGGAGTTTTGCCCTGCTTGCCGCCGACGATCCGTGCCCGTTTCTGGCATCCGCAGCCCGTCACGCCAACGTGGCATTCCACCGTGCATTGGGTCTGCTCATGCCGGCACATGCCGTCCCGGCTTCCTCGGCTGCACAGCAGCACTGATCCGCGGTGGCATGCAAGCCAGTCCATCCCCGCCCGCCCTCCCGCCAGCCGTGGAAGAACGACGGCCCGCGCGTGCGGGCCGAAGCGCGGGAATGAATCCGCCCCCGTCACCCCCTGGTCAGCTTCCTGTAGCGGATCCGGTGGGGCTGGTCCGCCTCCGCACCCAGACGCCGCTTCAGGTCCGCGTGGTAGTCCTGGTAGTTCCCCTCGAACCAGACCACCTGACTCTCGCCCTCGAAGGCCAGGATGTGGGTCGCGATCCGGTCGAGGAACCATCGGTCGTGGCTGATCACGACCGCGCAGCCGGCGAAGCTCAGGAGCGCCTCCTCGAGCGCGCGCAGGGTGTCCACGTCCAGGTCGTTCGTCGGCTCGTCGAGCAGCAGGACATTCGCCCCGCTCTTCAGCACCCGCGCGAGGTGCACGCGGTTCCGCTCGCCGCCGGACAGGTCCTGCACCTTCTTCTGCTGGTCCTGCCCCTTGAAGTTGAACGACGCCACGTAGGCCCGGGCCGGGACCTGGCGCTTGCCGAGCGGGATCGGATCCGTGCCCTCGGCGATCGCGTCGTACACGGAGTGCTCCGGGTTCAGCACGTCGCGGCTCTGGTCGACGTAGCCCACGCGGACCGTCTCTCCCAGGCGCAGCGTTCCGCCGTCCGGCTTCTCCTGGCCCACGATCATCCGGAAGAGGGTCGTCTTGCCGGCGCCGTTCGGGCCGATGACCCCGACGATCCCGCCCGGGGGGAGCCGGAACGAGAGGTCGTCCATGAGGAGCCGGTCGCCGTATCCCTTGCGTAGGCCCTGCGCCTCCACCACGATCTCCCCCAGGCGCGGTCCCGGTGGGATGTAGATCTCGACCGTCTCCGGCAAGCGCTCCGTTTCCTCGGCGAGGAGCTGCTCGTAGGCCTCGACGCGCGCCTTGCTCTTGGCCTGGCGCGCGCGCGGCGCCATGCGGACCCACTCGAGCTCGCGCGCGAGGGTGCGCTGGCGCGCGCTCTGCGCCTTCTCCTCCTGCTGGAGCCGCGTGCGCTTCTGGGCGAGCCACGAG
>Ga0316622_100000209_pt1 | contig 31378 bp, 20 predicted proteins | sample OWC_Aug_OW2_C1_D_FD_207646 | JGI IMG/M metagenome (GOLD analysis project Ga0316622, IMG submission 207646) | Wetland soil microbial communities from Old Woman Creek delta, Ohio, United States - OWC_Aug_OW2_C1_D5_C | ecosystem: Environmental > Terrestrial > Soil > Wetlands | place: USA: Ohio... | reverse complement strand
CGGTAGAACAGGGTAAAGATTTTTTTCATTTGTTCTTTGGCAATTCCCGGACCGTAATCGCGGACGCTGAGCAACGCTGTTTTTCCGCCCAACAGTTCGCAGCCGATGTCTATGCGTTTTTGGTTTTGCTTGGCGGAGAATTTGATGGCATTGTCGACCAGATTGATCATGATTTGGGTGAAATGGTCAGGATCAAGCTTCAGCAGCACCCCGGCATGAGCCGAGCAATCCTGGAATACCGGTTCGAAACCGGCCCGCTCGATTTGCTCGCCAACCTTGGTGCGTGCCATTTCCATCCACTCTGCTAGCGACATTTCACACAGCTTGACCGGTAGTTCGCTACGGGTCATCCGCGCCAGTTGCAGCACGTTGTTGATCAAACGCGACAGCCGCTCACTTTCATAGAAAATGTAATCGTAATAGCGGCTACGCTTTTCCTCGTCGACCCAGCCGGCGCGGAGCATTTCCCCGTACATGCGGATCGAGGTCAGCGGGGTTTTCAATTCATGGCTGACGGCTGAGACAAAATCCTGTTGCTGACGGGCGAGCTTGATTTGTCCCACCCCCAGGCGATAAAGCAGGTAAAAACCGCTGAGCAGCACCAGCGCTAAAACTCCGGCATTCCATAGCACCACCTGCCCTTCCGGACCAATTGGCAACTGAGTGATGGTAAATACCAGTTCAATGTCGCCAAGCGGAGCACTGAGGGCGGTTTGATACAGCAACTCGCCGCGCAATTGCTCGCTACGGCTCAAATCATAATGCGCGCTATGTCCGTTCAACCGGCCCAAAGCCTGGCCCCGGTAGCTGACGCTGAGGTCGGCCATGCTGGCTAAAGCGGTAGCGTTGAACGCGCCACGGACGATGTCCCAGATAAGGGGTTGTTGCTCGATCAACAGGCCTTGGATTTGCCGCTCGCCATTGCGCCACACCTTACGAAACAGCACAAATTGGCCGCTGTCGAGCAAGCTCATTTCCAAGGGATCAATCTCGCTTTCAAAGGTGGTGACCCGTATCGCGGGTTTGCTACCGGCAACTCTACCTTCCATTTCCCCGGATTCCGCCAGCGCTTGCCTCGCTAGCGGCGGCGCTGCCACGGCAGGCAGAGCATTTTGTTCTTTACGTTGCAGCCTGGGTTCTGCCGCTTTGGAGGCGAGCTTTTTTTCCGCCGGCGCACGCAAGCCCGATGTCGAACGCGCTTTGTCGGCTTCCTGATCACGTAAATTGGAAGATGCCAATTGGTCGAAAGCCGCCTGTGCCGGCATTTCCGCGTCAGCGGCACCGGCTATTGCCGCATCGAGTCCCTTGGTCGGAGTTTCCTGTTTGTCTATTGAGCGTTGCCGTTTGGCCAGATTGGCTTCCCGCTGATTGACCAAGCGGTTTTGGCTGAGGATATGCGCGATTTGCGTTTGGCGCTCCTGGCGCTGGTTTTGTTCTTCCGCCCCTATGCCATAAGTCTCGGCGGAGGCTTGATCATCAGGTAATAGCGGGGTGGTCAGACGGCCTTTGCCGTCAACCTGAAAATAACCGATGAGTCCAGGGATGGCAGTTTCCGGAGGAAATGCAGACAGCGGCGAGCGTTGCAGGAAACCTCTATCGGAGCGGCCGGCAATGTTCAAGAAAGCGTAATCGGTAAATGGCCGCGCTTCTTCGCGGGCGATCAGGCGCCGGTATTCGCCATCGATACGTTGCGCCAATTCTTCGGCCAATACGCGGTTGCGGTGGAAAGCCTCCCATTTCAACTGGCCCAGCGCGTGGTAAATCAAAGCAGCTGTCGGCATGGCCAGGGCAAGGAAAAATAATGCCAGACTCCAGCGCAAGCGCCGCAAGCTCATCCCGCCCAGTGTTGCTTTTCTAATCTTCATTCGCTCATTAGACGATAGCCGGCTCCGCGCACCGTGAGCAAATAGCGCGGCTCGGCGGGTGTGGATTCGATTTTGCGCCGCAGCTTGGCAATGTGAATATCGACGGTGCGGGTTTCGATGTCCAGGTCGCGTGCATAGCCCCATACCTTGTGCAGCAGTTCTTCGCGGGGGACGGGACGCTCGCGGTGAGCGTGCAGATATTCGACGACATCCATTTCTCGGCGGGTGAATTGCATGCTGGTTTCGCCGCGTACGGCGCTGAGACTGCGCGGATCGATCACTAAATCTGCACAGCGGATGATGTCTTGGTTATCCAGGCCATTACGGCTACGGCGCAATACCGCTTGCGCACGCAATACCAATTGTGTGACCGAAAACGGTTTGGCGACGTAATCGTCGGCACCCAGCGCCAGGCCTTGAATAATGTCTTCGTCGGCGCTTTTGGCCGTCAGTAAAATCACCGCCTGTTCCCGGTCGGCGGCGCGGATACGTTCCAGCACACTAAACCCGTCCAGGCCCGGCAGCATCACATCCAGCAGCACCAAATCGAAGCGCCCGCTCAGCGCCTTTTGCAGACCATTAGGGCCGGTACCGACCGCTTCGGTCTCATAGCCGTGGAACACGAACACATCTTCCAAGCCGTTACGGATCGCTTCTTCGTCTTCAACGATCAAAATGCGCAGTTTTTTTTGCATGTCGGCTCTCAATTTTCACCGTGTCAGCTTAGCAGCAAACCGGCAGCCGGGCATGTAAACGCATTGTAAATTTTGCCGTCAAAAATTTACCAAACCCGGCCTACAGTTTAAATCCGAACCTTCATACACTGTTTCCCGACTCGAAACACACCACAGGAGGTGCATCATGACCGTATTAACCCGAGTAGGCAGGCTGTTTCGCGCCGATTTTCACGCGGTACTGGACAAGCTGGAAGAACCCGACGTGCTGCTGCGCCAGTCGCTGCGCGAAATGGAGGAAGAACTGCTGGCCGACCAACAGTGCGAAAAACGCTGGCAGCTTGACATGGGGAGTCTGCAACGCAAACACAGTGATTTTGAAAAGACTTTGTCTGGTATCGGCGAAGAGCTGGACCTGTGTTTTGCCGCCAACCGCGAAGAATTGGCCCGAAACCTGGTCAAGCGGCGATTGGAAACCGAACGTCGCTTGCAGCGTTTGCGGCAGCAAAGCAATACCCTGGAAAAATCATTGGCCGACTTGCGTGCTCGTTTACGCGATCAGCAAGAGCGTCTGGAAATGCTTCAGCAAAAAGCCGCTTTGCTCGACGAAAATCCGTGCTACTCGTCACCATCGGCTGAAAGTTGGCCGTTGGAAACCGCGGTGGGTGAGGATGAAATTGAAATCGCCTTTCTGCGGGAAAAACAACGGAGGATGCCGTCATGAAAACGCCCGGTTTTTGGGAAGGCGTGCTGGTGGCCGCCATTTTGGCGATCTGCGGCGAAGTGATATTCAGCGTGCTGCCGTGGTTTCTCAATCGTTGGCAAACTCAGGCGGCGGTCATCACCCTGCTGAGTTTGGCTTACCTGTTTTATCTGCTGCGCCGCGCCCCGGTACGCACCGGCCGCGTTACTTTTGTAGGCAGCTGGACGTTACTGAGTTTGGCTGCGTTGGCTTATGGCTTGCCCACCGGCTTGTATTTACTGCTGCAACTGGGCTGCATCTGGCTGGCGCGCGCCTTGTATTTCCGTACCGGTTTGTTCGGGGCATTGGCCGACCTGGGCTTACATGCTTTGGCGGCAGCCGCGGCAGTGTGGGCTTTTTCCCGCAGCGGCAGCGTATTGCTGTCGTTGTGGAGCTTTTTTCTGGTGGAAGCCTTGTTTCCGCTGTGGCCTGGGTATCAAACCAAATCCACGGACGCCCGGGACGCAAACCTCATCAATCCCCGTTTCGAACAGGCCCACCGCACCGCGCTGGCCGCTTTACACCGAATGCCTATCCGTTAATGGGGGTCTAAGCCCTAAACCCCGTAATTTTCCCATTTCTTTAAAAATCAATAAGATGGAAAAATGATTCTGAAATGTTTGTGTTTTTATGTAACTGTTTTAAAACGATTAAAAAAATTCCGAGGGTTCGGGCGTACAACCACCACAAACTTAATATATTTCATACACTTAATCAGATACGGCGGCTTACCTTAAACGCTATCGTACGTTTCCGTACCGTTGGACTTCAACACCCATATTTGCCACCAATTAGCGTTGAAATTTCCATGTAAAAATTAAAGTTGTCTATAATTATCAAATCGTTAGCATTTTGATGCTGGAAAATTTAATCGCTCTTTTGTTATAAAACTGGCAAAACTTGGAAACCGTTTTCCACATAAGAATCACATGATCAATCTCGACTCAATCCAGAACCTGCATTTGCTGCTCTCTCACCGCAATCTTTACGGCACGGCACGCAGCATCGACGACATACTCGATCGCCCTATCTCGGCAGACCTGCTTTGCCTGCTTTCGATCCTAGCCTTCGATAACGGCGAAGAAAAACAATTCCGGTCCTGGGCCACCTCCAGCCTCGCCGTGTTCGCTCACCAACCGGCGAACGAAGCAGACAATATGCGCACTCGTTCCGTCTTCGGCCGCATCCAGATATTTGAATGCTGGAAGCAGTTACTGGCAAGATCAGGCACACTCGAAATCGGCAAGCAGAACCGCATCGAATTGGCCAGGACGCTGCATGAGCTGTTCGCATGTATCAACGATCCCGAGGACGATGGAGATCCACACCAGCATCTGGTAAAGGCAGGCATCCATTTCGCGCGCGACGATTATCTGTTCAAGCTCTATCGCGCTCAGAAGATCTTCCTTGACGGACAACATCTCGCACCTTATGTCACGGCGTTCGAGCAGCAGCACGGCTTCGAACTCGAGAGCTACCTCGGAGTAATTTTCGAAATCGTAATGCGATGCCATTTGAAACGGAGGGTAGAACGCTTCGATCCGGTCCATCTCGATGGCTGGTATGTCGATCTGAATGAGATGCACCGGGATATGGAAATCGACCTCAAGTTACTGAGGACGATCATGAATGCGATCGCCTTCACGCTCGATGAGGGCATAGCCTTCGCGGGAGGTGACGGCGACATTGTCGCCAACTTTGAGCTATTCAGGAGCCGCCCGTTCCTAAAACTGTCCGAGACGTGTTTTCTGCCGATCGAAGGCAAGCTCGTCGAGGAACTGCTGTTCGACAACCTCTTACATCGCCTGCACTTTGCGTCGGGTCGCGATATCCAATTCCACACGGAGCTTGGCTATGACTTCGAGCGATACACACAAAGCCTGATCGAGGATTTCTGTGCGTCCAGCACCGGGATAGCATACGAGTGCATTCCAGAGTTCACTTATGGGAAAGCCAAGGCCCGGTCGCCAGACGCCATGGTGCGCTGCGAGCAGGATCAGACTTTACTTGCCTTCGAGGTGAAGTCGGCCCGCTACCTCGACAGCATTCTCACTACCGAGAATGCGCCGGAAGCCATCGCAGATAGTTTCAACAAGCTCCGGGACAAACCCTGGAAACAGGTGCATGACGCAATCGAACGGATTGTCGGCGAACATCGACACGCCAAATTGACCGAGAGACTCCGTTATCTATTCGTGGCCGTCACGATGAATGAAATCCCGCATTCGCTACAGGATTACCGGATCCAGGTACGCGGACGTGATGTAAGCCATTGCTTTCATTCGTTCGGGATTCACACACTTGAACTGCTATTGATTGCGGCGAGCCTTTCCAGCGAATACACGCTTTACGACATGCTTCTCAACGCTTTCCACGCGCGAAATCGAATATCGACTCGCACCGCCATCATCAGGTTTCTCCGAGCACACGATGGTTCCAGCCCGTTTTTCACGAAGATCAGGGATCACGCCATTCGCAGGCATCGTGCCTCCCTTGATCGGTACACCTCCAAGAATCCGGGGTAGTCGGCCATGAGCGAACCTTCGACAGTTGGCTATTAGACGGCCGGTGGCGGTATACTGGTCGTCGAGCAGATTGATCTCGACCGACCGTAGCACGCCCCGTTCCGGACGTAACGCTCTTCCTCTTCCATAAGCCGTCATTCACAACGCAACCCATTCAACGGCATCTTTGGTAGAAGCATGAGCCCGAGACGAAGGCGAATTCGAGGTTTTTAATGGGGGGGAAATGGGGTTAAACGATTACCTAAACAGCGACGCGGGCCGTCTTGCGCGCTTCAAAAGACGCAAAGGCAGACGCGTATACATCTCGATACATGACATTGAGCCACTGTCAAAGAAGATGTCTGAGCCTGAGCGCATTCGCTTCCAGACTCAGGTCGCTGAGCAGCTTGCTAACGCGCGGCGCTCGACCTTCAACGGTGACATTGCGTTGAGCCTCCAGCTTGCGACAACAAGCAAGAACGCGCCGCAAGCACATACCATCGCAAAGAATTTCCTTGACCTCCTTGGCGCGCGACACAACGCGGTCAATTGGTCGCGGCGTCATCTTCTATATAAGGACGACAGTCAAATACAAGGGCTTTCTGTCTCTTGCCGCCATGGCAATAACCATCCGGAAATATTAATTGAGGCGAGGCCGCTCGCGGCGATGCTAGATGACCTAGAGCTTGCTAACGATGCAATCCGGCGGATGGAGATGGAGAACCACGCTTGGTATGAGCACGAGTGCGAGTGCGAGTCAGACTGGATTGATTCATTTCGCTCGACTTTGCGTGACGAGGCGAAGATTAGGGCGAAGTTAGGGGATAGTACCTATGAGGCCTACCTCAAGATGACCCGTTTCTACGCGCAGCGTGCCCTCCTTGCGCGCTGCAGCGTAAAGCCTCCTATCCTGAGCTGGATGTACGGGCGCCCCAGAAGCGCATCGCTTTTCTTCGAAAAGGAAATGTGGGCAAAAATGACCACCGAGTCTTATCTCCGACTTCAGGTCGGTAGCCTGCCTGTGGCTAGTGGCGGTTCCTCTGCCTTTAAGGAGTCTGTCCGTACGGAAATTGCAGCCTTCAAAAAGCGCTGGGACTGGCTCATCAGTCCTCTCGTGGTGCCGGTCGGCCTTGAAGTCATTGTTCGTCCTAGCCCAAAGACTCCCTCCGGAGTGCTACATGACCTGGACAACATCGTCCGAGACTACCTCATTCCCGAAATCGTCCCCTCCTTCGGAACGGTCACCGACTATCGATGGACCATCGACTTCGAGCAGCTTAAGCTGAGCGATTCGAAGTTAGCAAAATCCTGGGGGCCAATGCCTCCCGCAGGTACTAAGGCTGGAGTGACTCGTTACGAAGTTTGGCGACTTCCGGCTGTCGATGGTGAGACAGGCTTCGTCACTGCCGCACTTGTCGCCGACATTGATGCCGCTGGCGACATGATGGAAATGGCCGACCGAAAAATCGTAGAGTGGAGCGAGACCTTGGCGTGTAAAAGGCGTTGGTAACTTAGCTCGGCGACGACCAACTTTTCTGCTTACGCAAAGCGGACGCACCGTGACCTTCCGCTTTGCCGGAGCGCGTAGCTGTGTAAAACGGCTTTCAATATTTGCCACCAATCAGCTTTGGATTTTCCAGGCAAAAACTCAGGTTGTCTATAACTATCAAATCGATAGCATTTTGATGCTGGAAAATTTAAACTCTCTTCTGTTATATAAAACAGACAAAACTTGGAGGCTATTTTCCGCTTTGGCTGTTCACATTTCATCAAACTATGGCCTCGTGGCTGCAACTTGATTGCGTCGATGAATGATCGCCTTGCGCCATGCGTCCAGTTTCTCGATGTCACTACTGAGCTCGTCTGGATCGGGCACAGGCAATCGTCCAACGCGTATGGCCGCATCATGCTCGAACTTTGAGCTCTTGGTCATGCCGGTATAGATCTCGCAATAGTCGTCGTCAGTGACGACAACCTGCCTGAGCCGCTGAGTCAATACCCCTTCTCCGAACCGTTGGACTGCCTCATTGAAGAGGACTTCTTCGATGCATCTCTCCCAGGCCAATCGCAAATCCCCATAGGCTGCCGCTGTCAGCTTGCGGTGTTTATCATCGTCTCCGTCCTTCTGCGCATTACGCACGTCGTCAAGCATGCGCCGCAATCGTCCAACCCTATCTTTGGTGCCAAGCACATCAAAGGGTAGATCCTCCGAATGCACGCCAAATCCTGCGTGGGTTCTCCGGATGTAGTTCTTAGCCAGGCTAGCCCCTGCGTCTTGGGCCTTTTGCTCCAGGATGCAAAGGAAGTATATGTCATGTGTAAAAACGATTACTTGCCGTGCCAAGGATTCCTCTGCTAAGCGTTCTGCGACTTCCCAGCGGCGGCGATGATCGAGGGACGACACAGGATCGTCGAAGACGATACCGCCTCGCCCATTGCTGAGCTTGATTTCGGCGAGGAAGGAGGCAATAGCAATCGCCCGTTGCTCACCTTCGCTGAGTATGGCGGCCGGTGTTCCGCCCCCTGGCAACTGAAGAGCGAGTTTGAACTGAGTGCGCCCGCCAGGAGATTCAGGTTTCATCACGACCCTGAGCTCGTGAACCTTCAATCGTTTGAGCTCATTGTTCAAAGCATCAGCCAGTTCCTGGCTCGCCATGGTTCGAGACAGTTCTGTCGACTTTCGGGAAATGCCCCGGGTGTCCATGCCGTCCATGCACTTCTGGAGCTTTTGGCAGTAGTCATGTTTGCCTAATGCTTCTAACACTGCCGCCTTGACAGCGCTAAGCCTGCGCCTAGCGTCGAGTTCAAGATGCTCGGCAATCATGGTTGCCTTGGCTTTTTCATCGGCAGTTGCTTCGAGAGCCTTGGCTTGAGCCAGCATATTATCGATACAGGCGGCGAGTGCCGGATGAGGGTCATCGGGGATCTTGCTCACTTCTTCCCAGGGCAATTTACCTCCGGCAGCCTGGAGCACGGCTTTTTGGCGAGCCTTGAGCTCCGTCTGCATCGTGGAACACGCCGCATCGAGCGCGGGATCGATTTCTTTCAACTCCTGGCTTAGCGCATCGTCGATCAACAACTCAAGACCTGCTTGCTGGATAGCCTTATAAGCTGTCGTGGCCACGTCTCTGGCGGCTTTGGCATCTTTCTCGGCCGCCTGTTTGACGAATGCCTCGAATAGAACCAGCCTTTGGGAGCCATCGGCCCCGAGTTGGTTCTGGCAGAGGGGGCAAGCCGACGCTTCGGGCAGGCAGGGAAACTCATGTTCAGCATGTGAGATCTTCGCGAAATCCCGCGCCGCTTCGAACAGAACCTTCCACTCTTCGCCTCCGGTACCTGGTAACTGACCAGGGGTTTGCTTGAACTCGGTGGCAGCCAGTTCGGCGGCCTTTTTAGCTGTGTTTGACTTGTCGATCAACGTTCGCAGTTCGTCGAGCTTGCCATCACTTACTAGCGCGACCGCAGCGGCGATCCGGTCCTTCAATCCGTTAAACCGCGATGCCTTCTGGCGCAGGGTCATCGCCTTTTGCTTCGGATCGGCCTCCGCCAAAGTCTTTACCAGAATGGCTAGCCGCTCTTGTTCAGCGTCAGACAAGGTGGCGAGGGTTTCAATATCTTCCGGTATGGTCTTGGCAGGGATGTTGTTTAGCGCCTTGGCGACTGCCGTTTGCTCGCGTGCAAGAACCGAGTAGGCGGCATCGCTCGGTGCGTTCGCGGCCTTCTCCTCTGTGGCTTTCGCCTTCAGCTTGCCGCAGACCCCCGCCAAGCCCTCCAGGATGTCCAACCCATATGGAACGTAGGCGAAGTCGCCATGGTTGTCGATGTAAGCACGCGCGCAGTGGGTGTCGAAAATGGAGATGTCCGATAGCGGCTCTGGCGGTTCGCTCGCATAGTTCCAGGCTAGGTCGACCTGATTGCCATTGATGAAGGTCTCGAAGACAGCCTGGGCGATGCCGGCAGCCTTGGGTTCCAACTTGGCATTAGGTAGTAAGGGTTCGCGCCGATCCCTAGCTCGACAGGCATGTTTGAACACTCGCGAATAGCCAGATTTGCCCGCGCCGTTCTCACCGTAGATGACGGTCAAGCCTGACGGAGCAATGGGAAGCCGTCCCCCCTCCGCCAAGGCATTAACGTTGGCCAAATCTTTAATACCGGCAAGCTGAACGAGCCTTGCCGGATCCGACGGTGGGGTGACTTCCGTATCTTGCAGTTTTTCCGGCGCTCGCCCTTCAGGATCAGTGATGCCAGCCTCAGCCTTGGCCAGAGCATAGAGATCGTCCAGGTCGGAAGTAGTTAGTGTGCGGTTGGTATAGAGCCGCGCGATTGCGTCTTGTTGCCAGTCAGCTAGGTCTTTGGACCAAGTATGGATTTCTTTAAGTATTGTCACCAGTAACTTCTCTCCCTATCTGCGATTTGTTTTTCTGGATTGTTTAGTTTTTTCAATCACAAGAACACAACATTTACATGTGTGCCAAACACCTCTTGCACCGTCGGAATCAAATGGTCATGGTGGCTCAGGAAGATAACTTGGGTTTGTTCTGACAATTCCTTAAGTGCTTCAAACCCCGCTTTTGATCGGACATCATCGTAATTGATAAATAGATCGTCGGCGACGAATGGCAACGGCATGGCCTGTTCCAGGTGCATTTCCAGGGCCGCCAGTCGAAGTGCCAAATATAGCTGATCTCGTGTGCCGTCGCTCATGCCAGAAATACCGACCAGCTTGCCATCAGAACGTAGCCCTTCCAACACCATCGGTTCCCGTTCAAAATCCACAATCAGCTTACTAAACGATCCGGACGTTAATGTCGAAAAGATCGTACCCGCTCGTTGTAACAGTGGCCCCTGCTTCTCTTCTCGATAGCGGTCAATTGACCAACGGAGCAAGCGCCCGGCGGTAAAAACTTTTACATAGCGTTCGGCGGCCTCCGACATTTGCGCAAGCGCTTCTTGGCGTTGGGCCTCCGCCTGTGTAGCCGCGTCTGATCCACCGATTTCCGACAAAGCCCGCAAGGCGTTTGCATGGTCAGCCGAAAGCGTCGTTTGCTGCTGCACTGCATCAGCAATTTCATCGTTGATGTGTGCGAGTTCTGCAGCCAGCTGAACCAGGTTAGCGGTATCAATCTCCGCTTCGATTTGCATCCGCGTTAGACCATCTCCCCCATTGAGAAGAGTAGCCTTAGCTTCTGCCAGCTCGGCATTTAGGCGGCGCTGCTCATCAGAACGAGCTATTGCTTCATTGAGCAAAGCTGTGGTGTCGACACCCGCTTTTTCCATTAACGGTTTCAAACTTGCCATGGCGGTTTGACTGGATTCCTTGGCTTCCAATACCTGGCTGTTTACAATACGCAAAGCTTCTTTAAGCCGATTGCTTTCAGTAAAAGACTCGCGGGCTCGCTCTAAACGATTGGCTAATGTTAGCGCAATTTGCTCGGCCGGCTGATCTTTGAGCTCAGCAGCAACGATTTGCGCAAGTCGATTCGCTTCAATAGAAAACGCCTTTAGGTCAGCATTCATGGTGTCGATGCGCTCGACTTGAATCTGCCGCATCTTGTCTAGCTTTTCGGCGATTTGCTCGATGAGCTCAAGAGCCCCTTCCACCGTGCCACTATCGCTGTCGGGGGATAACCCCGTCTTGGCGAGCGTTGTTGACCAGGCTATAGACCAACGGCTTGCCTCCGCTTTCGCCTCCTCAGTGGTTTGCTTTAACGATGTGGCCAGTGACTGCGCGGCCAGCCATTGTGCCGATAAGGTTTCATGCCGAATTTTAGCGCTGTCGATGGCTTGGATATGCTGTTCTGCCTGAACGCACAGGACAGACAAACTATCGGTCTCGACCACAGGCAGCCCGGCTTCTTGTAAGGCCTTGGCGAGGGAGAATCTGGATGCTGCAATTGATTGACACAATGACTCCACGTCACTCTGTGCCTCTTGATAGGCAATGCCAGCAGACAGCGCCCTCTCCCGCCTAAGCATCCAGGCACCCATGTCTTCTAAGTTCATGCCGGCCAAATCCATGCCGATTGCCTCTTGTGCCCATCGATCATCGAATAATTGAAGCTCTGCTTCCAATTGTGAACATTGGCCTTCGATCAGCGTTAGGCTCTGCTGTTCCCGTTCCAGCAGCTGATTCAAGCTTTGCAGTTCGGTTGCTTCTTCGACATCGTCGAGCCGCCTATCCGCCACTTGGTCAGCATGGGTCATCTTCTCCTCAAACGTGTGTCCCTCACGCTGCAGATCAAACTCACCGATTTTTATCGCCCCCCACAATACATCTCGCTCAGTCCGCGCCTCAGTCACCGCCTCAAGTGTCGTCGGCTGATGTAGTGCTTTAAACTGGGCAATTTGCAATTCAATCCGGGCAATCTCGGTTGTTTGACCTTTTAGTCGCAGTAATTCCGCTTTTCGATCAGCAATAAGGGCCTGCCGCTCTTGCATCAAACGGGTTAGTTTTTCTTGGCTAGGCGGCTGTAGTGCCTTTAACTCAGGTAAGGGCTTGCGCCATTGCCCCAAGTCCAACAATAAACCGTCCAACGCCGACTTCGTCTTGGTCAGCGTGGCTTGTCGCTTTTGGAGGGCTATTTCGGTGTCACCGAATGATTTGGCGCTTGCTAACGCCGCACGTAGCGAGGGTTTGATCTCGCCAATTTGCAACTCAGCCAGTTGTGCTGATAACGCTTTGATTTCAGAATCCTTGGTCTTTTCAGCCTGTTCTGCTGCCCGTAATGTCTGAATAATGCCGCCACGGTCGCGGACCAGCTGCCTGAGTTCGCGCCGGACCAGTAGTGTGGGCAGGCGCTGGGCAATTGCGCTTTCAGAGTCTGGCGCCCAGCCCAGCTGGGCGCAGGCTTGACCAACCGCCTGCCAAAGCACGGCTATTTCCTTTTTTCGATGGGCGATATCGCCCTCATAGGCGCTGTATTGCAGGCGAAGGTTATCCAGTTTGGTGATGTCGGCAGCCAGTTCAAGTACGGGCTCGTCCACTTCGATGAGTGATAACGCTTCCGTGAGGTTTTCAACCTCGCCACTGCGCAATTCTAGTCGTTCAAGGGCGATAGCCAGCTCGCGTTCTGCGCTTGCGATAGTGGCCGCGGCCTCTGCCGGCAGCTCTATCACCTCGCCCAGTTCAGCCAGCTTCTGTTCGTTTTCCCTTAGAGTCATCAGAAATGGGGCTAGCCTACGAATGCGCTCCAGGCTGTTGCGCTGGCTTTGGCGTTGCTGATGGCGTTCGCGCTCATGACTGAGCGCTGCTTGCAGAGATTCGACTTTACTATTGGCGTCCACCCAGACTTTAGTGCGAACAGTGGCTTCCTTTAACGCGGTAGTCGCCTTATCGAGCTGATCTGAAGCGATGTAATAGGCCCGCTCATTGGATTTTCGCGTAGCCCACAGCTTATCCGCCTCGGCGACCAGCGCATCACGAATTTTGCCCAGGCTGGCAACGCCGGCTGCCGATTGGAACAGTATCTGACCCACGTCGTTCTCGGCATTGAGGATGCTATTGCCTCCGGACACCAAGCGGGTATGGTCAAGGCCGAACATTTGGTCAAAGAAACTTCTATCCGCAGTCCCGAGGAACGGTGTCAGCGCGGTATCCGACAAGATGGCATCCAGTGGCGAGCGCAGGGTTTGTTTTTGCGCTTTAGCGCGCTGAAATTCAAGCGTGCCCCCTGCATTGCTAATGTAAGCCCCTAAGCGCAATTCGTTAAGCGGATGCAGGAAACTATGAACGGAACGCGGCGGGATACCGAACAACAAATCAACAATGGCGGCCCGCAAGGTGGACTTGCCGGCCTCGTTGGGCCCGACAATCAGATGAAAATCCTGTTTGGCCACTGGAAACTCGACCGAGCGGTCAGAGAATTTGCCATATTTGATCAGGTCCAAGCGGTGGAAGCGCATCGTCTGTTCACTCCACCTTGGCTAAATGAGACAGCAGCCCCGGTCGGACTTCACGAACCAAGTCCACCAACTCGCCTGCGCGGATGGCTTTAAAGTAAGGGACGCTAGTTTGTAACTCCAGGGGGGCCTTGTTGACCAAGCCCAGCAGATCGTCTTGCAAGCTGTTAAGAAAGTCTGCATCCGACTCAGCTGCCTGCAGCAGGTCCTGTAAGTCGGATAGCGCATCGGCTCGTGCTCGCAGCGCCTCGCCGTCATCTGTCGCCGAAGTGGCCACCCTCACCTTTTCAATCCAAAGTCGCTCCGCCCCCATGGCGACGGCCAAGGCCAAGACTTCGGCGCGCAGTTGCGACTCCAGTCCGAAAAGATCACCGTGCGCGGCTGTTTTGCCGGTGACGGTGACTCTAACCGCCGTGGGGATGGTAGATGGGCTATTTTCTACAAGTTCGTCGAGCGCTTTGCCTATGATGCCCACTACGTCTGATAGCGTTTTACACTCGGTTGCATCGACCTCAAGACTGGCCCAGCGGAGGACATCGACGAAAAGGCGATTAATGTCCTGAATGCCCTGCTCATCAGCAGTCACAATAACCGCTCCACGCGGTCCGCTCTCCCGAATATGACGACCTTGGAGGTTGCCAGGGAAAACAACCGTCGACGCACCTTCCCATATTTGATGTTCATGCACATGGCCTAGTGCCCAGTAGTGATAGCCTTTGGCATGCAGTTCATCCAAACTGCACGGGGCATAGGAGGCGTGCGACGCGTTACCCTCAAGCGCGGTGTGTAGCACGCCAATATTGAACATGCCTGGTACCGGTGCCGGATACCCTGTCGCAAGATTCTCTAGGGTCTCTTTTTCCTTAAAGCTCCGCCCATGCAGGGCAACCTTTAGGTCTTCCAGACGAAAAGTGCTGGGTTTGCGGGTGTCGAAGGCAAAGACGTTGTCAGGCAGTTGCAGTTTCTTGGTCATTTCACTTTCGGCATCGTGGTTGCCGAACAGCAGGTAAACCGGAATCCCAGCTTTCTTCAGGCGCCCCATTTCTTTGCAGAAATAAATGCCGGTGTTGTGATCCTTCCAGGTGCCATCGTACAGGTCGCCGGCAATCACCATGAAGTCAACCGATTGCTCAATCGCTTCGGTCACCAGGTTGGAAAAAGCATCGCGCGTCGCTGTGCGCAGCATTTCCACGGGGGCATCAGGGTAGGCACTCAATCCGGTTAATGGACTATCCAAGTGTATGTCTGCCGCATGGATGAATTTCACTGATTTTTCCTTGATTGAATAGCCCAAGCCCCATTCATGAGTTATATCACCCACCGTTGCTTCAAAATCGTCATATAGCTTATCAACTAAGTCTTCAGTTTCCGATACATGCGACTTAGTCTTTAGTCGCCATTTCAGGGAGTCATGCGGGTAGATGTGTATAGACAATCGGATTTTCTATACATGCTATAGCCAATATGCATAAAAAATCGGGATTTTGTAGATTGATACGCCCGTCTACTGTTAATTTCATTTGACCCTATTACCACAACCCCAATTCCTGATAGCGCTCCCGCTTAGCTTCCAACTCTGTTGATTCTCTAGTCACACGCAGGGCATGTTTTAAGTAACCGACAGAGGCAGAATAATCACGCATTTGCTCGCAAACTTGAATTAGCCGGATCAAAACCTGTGGTTTACTCGGAGACTTACGATTGATTGTCTCTAGCGTTTCACGTGCTGCAGGGAAGTTGGCTTCCAAACCAAATAATGTTGCCAACAAGAAATCCAGTTCTAACGATTCGCCATCCAATGCTATAGCTTCCTTTAAGAGTACTTTCACTCGGTCAGTTTTTCGGAGGGACAAGAACGTCTTGATAGCTAGCAACCGTATCGCTTTGAAATCGGCGCCTTCAATATTGCTCTTGTATTCGCGATCAAATGTTTCTTCAAACTCAAACAACCTATTTGAACGATATAGTGAATTAAGATGTTGAAGTAACGCGTCAAAGTCATGAGTGCGGGCAAACTCTGCCCCCGCTATCTTCGCCGCCTTCAGGTAATCCTGGGCCTCCAGGGCTTCAATTACTGAAGTTGACCAATCAGTAATGGCATGTCCAATTGAAAATGAAATTGCGTATTGCGGGTTATTTAGTTGGTGCTGTCTTGCTAACTCAAAAGCGATGCTTAGGGTTTCAATATCAGGGTATCTGTCCGATGGATCTCTTGCCATACAGCGAAGAATTAATTCGTCAACTGAGGCGACGATATTGGCGTTGATTTCGCTTGGACGCTTAAATGGTGCATGGCGCCGCACTTGAGACGGCGTGTCATGGGGAAGCTGCCCTGTCAGTAACTGGTACAGAAGAACACCAAGACTGTATATATCGCCTCTCAGCAATTCTTCAAACGACCCTTTACGCGAGACGCTATCCGAGAATTCGGGAGCGGCGTACAAAACCGTACCGCCATTTTCTCTGGTGCGGACATAAATTTCCTCGGGAAGCGCGGAGCTCCCGAAATCAGTCAATTTGACCAAATCTGCCGCACCCACAAGAATATTATGTGGTTTGATATCGCCGTGTGAAATGGGCGTAGGCAACGCAGCCAGAAATCCGACCGCCTCAAGAACCTGTGCATACATTCCAAACAGTCGCTCGAACGTGTTACCAAAGTGTTGATTCCTTTGCTCCAGTTTTTGAGCGAGGCTTTGGCTTGGAAAATATTCCATCTCAATAAAGAACCACTCGTTCTCTGGTGGAATTCGCCCCATATCGAAAATGCGGACAATATTTGGATGGGCATCTATTGTCAGAAGTTCTTTGCCCTCAGCGAGCAGGCGATCATCTTTTGTTAGATCCTTGGGTATCTTTACCGCTACGATCGCGCCATCAGCCAGTCTTTCGGCCCGCCACACCCAGCCATGACTGCCATCTCCCAGACATTCCAGCAAAAGATATTTGTCGCCCAAACGTTTGTTGGTGCCGGGCAAAAAATGCGCAGACTTTATATTCACAGCAACCTCTCACAACGAATCTGTTTCAGAAGCAAAACTCCACTGCGTTCAATCTCAAAAATAAACCGGCTAAACAGCACTGCTGTGTTACGTATTGCCGGCACCTGCGCGCCAACCGACGATTTAAAGCCTTGGCGACATCTCTGCAGAAACAATTCTTTGTTTGGTGCAGAGACAACTCCTTTACTCCATGCCGAAAGAATCAGCACCGAAGGGAGATCTCCCCATCGCATGGAGGCATCAAGGAGATTGCAAAGTTTTTCGTCGAGTTTTTTCTGTCCCCGATCAGTTCCATCGAAGCGCTCGAATTCAATTAACACATCCGGTGTTCGCTGAGAACGATTAAACCAGGTAGAGTCGGAACGTATATCCGCACCATGCGTCATGGGCACAGGACACTCCGTTACAGCCATAAAGCCAAGATAAGAACCAAGCTCATTCCAGGCACTGCAGCCAAGACTGTGAACCAAGACATCTTGGTCGCGAACGCCCCAATTGCTTAACATTGGGTAGCTGCGATCAACGAAATCCAGCGATGACATTTCGGCGCAGATAAGTGCTGGGAGATCAGTCACCAAAACTTCCCCACACGCGCAGAACCTCGGGTGATTCACCACCGTGAATCAGAGCTTTACCGCCAACTTTGACCAAAAGCGGTGCGGGAATAGAACGGCCACATACCAACGCCTCACCGGTGGATAAATTGGGTAATTCATCCAAATCGGCCTTGCTCACCATGTCGGATGCCTTTGCAATGAAACGCTGATCATCGGGGTTTTTCAGTCGCATGGTGATCAGAGTGTTGCACTGGGAGGTCACGTCCGCATCCAGTTTCGATGGCCGTTGACTCACAATGGCAAATCCAACGCCGAATTTTCGGCCCTCGCCTGCAATTTTCTTGATGATACGGTGACTCACAGCATTTCCACCGGCGGGAGCAAAATTGTGCCCTTCCTCATAAACCAGAAAACAAGGACGGAGTGGATCAGTCTTACTAGAAGCTGCTCGCAGAATCTCGCTAGAGAGCAGTGCGCAGATGACCTGTTTGGCCGTATCACTCAACCCTTGCAGATCAATTACAACAAGCCGGCCTTGCTTATTCGAAGGACGTCCGACCATTTTGTAAATGTCGGTAGGCTCAGACATAGCGGCTGAATAGAAACTCTGCGCCTCATTGAGCACCCGCGACAATTTCATTGAGGTCACCGCCGCACTTCGCCCGTTCAACGCTTTGCCTTCGGCTTCAGAAAGGTCATCCCATTCCCTTAGTTCATCAATTCCGTCTCCCAATAGGTGGCGAAGACGATTGATGTCTCGCGGCTCAGTCTTATCCGCCGTACGCCAATAGCGTAGCGCAACATCAAGCACCCGCTGCTGTGGCTCGGTTAAGCCGGGCAGAATTTCCGCAACATCGTCCATTTCAAAGTGATCGAACTGCAAGGCAAGTTGGGTGTTCTTGCCTGCATACTTGTGTTTAAACGACTCGTTTTGCGGTGTATAAACATGTATGCCTGCTCCTGCATTTTGCAAGCGCTCCAATGTATCGCGGATTTTCGGAAGCACCGTGCGATCGCGACTATCCTCGGCCTCAATCAGACCATCGGAAAAATTCAATGTCCCCTTGGACAGTGCCTTGCCGTACTCACCATGCGGGTCAAAAACCACAACGGTCCCATTATTCAGTGCAACCAAACGTTCAATAATCCGGCCAACTGTGTACGACTTACCTGATCCCGTCATCGCCAATACAGCCATATGCTCGGTAACCAGCTTATTCACATCCAGAAAGACCGGAACCGTGTTTTCCCCGCGTTCATAACCAACGAGATTTCCCAAGTGCAAACTGGTGTGTTCATTGAACTCGTAAAAGTCACTTAAAAACTGAAAATCCACCGTTTCAACGGCAGCGCCGGGGTCAAGTGGACGTCGCGGAATTTTGATCTGCCGTGAAGCCGGGTCGCGATAGCCGACCAGTTCGACATTGGCATAGAGAGTCTCCCCTGTAACACTGGCACCGGGAAGCAATTCCAATTCGGTCACGCCATCACCAAAGCCTGCATTAAAAAGCATGTTAGTTCGGGTAATCCGAGTAACTCGACCGAGGACAGGCACCACACCTTCATCAGCGCGCTCCTGATGCATGATGCGAACAAACTCACCACGGCGAACCGAAAATGAATCCTGAACAACCATCGTCAGTTGTGAAGCATCACCGGTGTTGCCAACCAGTTTTCCAAGTACTTTATGTTTCATGATTCAAATCCTTCGTCGAGACCGGACAACCACGTGCTCTCGACGTCATTATTCCGTAGTGCTTCGTTTAATCCCTGCCGGTAGTAGGCGGAGAACTTTTCTAAAATATTCAATTGTTGCCGACTGAGCAGCTGTGGCAAAGGCATTGCTTTCTTCTGGCTCTGCATGTCCAGAATCATCAATCTTGATGCCACGGTATCCAACAAAGAGGCATTCCAATCTGTTTCTTCACCTGCCAATTGAGCCATCTTGATTTGGCTTGCGCGTGCGCTACGGAAATGAAATCCGATAACACCTTGGACTACTTCACTCGCTGGCTCCATCCGGGATCGGTTCTCAGTCATCCTAAAGGCGATGGTCCGAGCAAAGTTGCCCAATATGCCGTTGATGAATCGGGTATCGCCAATTCCCATTAAACGGTCTTCCAATCCCTCGAGTTTGGATGTGGCATCCGGTACAAACCCATCTGCCGTCAAAATGTGTTTGCGGCCGTCTTCGGTGCGCAAATCCTGCCGGGCGATGCTGACGATGGCGGAAAACCGTTCAGCCAAAATACTGGCTAGCACCGGGCCATCCGGATTCCAAGGAAACAAATCTTTTCGGTGGTTCTGCCAAAAACGTTCGATGGCATCCCGCGTCTTTTCATATTCGGCCCAGTGCCGCACATTCCGCTTCAGCGGCACCATATCGCGATCAATAAAAAGAGGCGTGTCGATCAGGATCAGATTGACACTTGCGCCTTGCTGAAAAAGCCGCTCGACAAGTGCATAGCAGTGACGCATCTCGACCAAATCTAAGCGCTTTCGTTGCGCTTCAAAGTCAATATCGTCTAGCTCGGAAACAGAATCAGACCCGGTGGTGCTAACCTTGTTATCCTGTATTGCCAGGTCAGTCCGTACCGCCGCAGACGCGTAGATAAACCCACCTAACGCCCGGTGGATACATGAATGACTCGCAATACCTGAAACAGTCAGATTAACCACTGACGGCGGTTTTACCGCTTTGATTAGCCCTGCATCTCGGAACAAGGGGGCTACCTGTTCAATATCCCGAATCTGCTTTAGCAGGCGACCTGCGCTGCCAGGCAATCGCAACTGGCTATCAATCGCCAACGCCTGTGCGAGATTGGTTGTTTTCATAGGCTAGGCCTCTCCCTTCAAATTTTCCGCAAATGGCCAGTACCTCGAAGCACGCAAAAATGCCAAGCCCGTTTCGGTTAAGCTCCTGTCATCTATCAATCCTTCACGCCTTAAACGATGAATACTTTCCGGCAAATCAAAACTAGCCAAATTCAACAAAGGTACCGCATAACCACGCAGTCTTTCCGATAAGCTGTCTGCTGTAGTCAAATCAAAACCGTAGCAGCAAACCAAGACGGTCATATCTTCGGGATGCAAGGGCTCTGTCTGCGGCTCCTCCCTGGCTATGGAGGCAGACGGTTTTCCGGTGTATTTATCGAGTTCGCCCAAGAAGGCCAGTACCTTGTCCGCGTGATCCAGCAAGCTAATGGACCAAAGCGGCAGTGTCGTAACCGCAATCAGGCCACTGTTGGAATGTACTTTCCAGTAACGGGTATGACCAGAAGGATCATCCATCGACGTATCAGTAATGCAGTCGCCATCAATACCCTGTAGTCGGTACGATAGCTGTTCCGCGAGAATCGACCCCAAAGACAATTGTGGTGCATTGACCGGAGGTTGGGACCTTAACTCAATCACCCAATCCAGTAAGGGAAAAATACTCCCCTCCTTGTAGGGTGGCAGCAATAGCAGTGTGCAGCCGGGCTGACGGCTCCAAGCGATGCATTCAGCTTGCAGTTCTGGTGATGCTTGCAACTGCTCGCCAGTCATTAAAACGAACCCTGCCTTGGGAAAAGTCTGCTCCGAGGATGGCGAAATGGCCAACAGGCTGGCTAAAAATCGGCCTCGGCGATTGGCTTGTAGTTCCGGGGTTAGATAGAGATTCACTCACCGACCCCAAAATAAAGCTGCATTTTCAGGATCCCTTTATTAATCAAAGCTTCTTGTACTGACGGCGCAAGCGTTGGACTCTTGCCATCAGCAATTGCCTTCGCCAAAGGCTGCCAAGCCGCATAGTCAAGCCCGGTGCCACTCAATAACTGGGTTGCCTTGTTTTCCCATTGTGTGCGATGCACATCCAGTGTCATCTGCAGATCGTGCAGGCTGAGTGTCGACACTGCATTTAGTGCAACTGGTGCTGGCGCGGCATCTTTGCAGGCAACAAACAAAGGCGTGAGAACCGGAATATACTGCGAATTCAGTGCAGTCACCAAGCTTTCACGGTGTGCTTGGATCGCATTTTCGATCTTGTTAATCGCACCGCCTACGACGTTCAACTGTGTTTGCAACGGGTTGAGTAAACGCCCTGGCACATCGCGGATAGCGCTGAACTGCCCCTTATGTGCCTGTTCTCTAAATTTCTCGCGCTCACTCTTGGCTAAAACCGCTAAGTCTTCAAATGCATCGCCAATTAACACCAGCCTCTGAGAGAGGTCGCCGGCTTCCTTTGCGTGGTCGGACTCGGCATAGTCAGGAGGCAGCGGATCTAACGTGCGCGCGGCTTCGGTACACCGCACCTTCAGTTCTGCGAGATAGTCAGTGACTTTGACAAATTTTTCCCTACCCACACGGTACGTACTCAGAATATGGCCGACGTTTTCTGTAAAGCCAAGTTGGGCTCCGGAGTCGATGTTGATGCCAGCTTCTTCGGCCAGCAGACGCAAGCGCTCGGCCGCCTTATCCAACTGCAGTGAACGCAGGTAGTGAAGCAAGGTGTCCGAGCTGGCAGTGCCTTCGGTAGCCGAAGTACCACTGTCGTTCTGCTGCTGAAGCGCTCCATCGAGAATGTTGGCCACCGTCTGTAAAGACAGTGTAAACAGATTACGCGGAAATAACGTGAATCCCTGTGCCTCAGTGTCAATATCCACGATCAGGTCGTTGATGCGTTGCTTGATTTGCGACGCAGCCTTATCCACGTATTCCGCAAACAAGCGAGCTTGTTCAATGCGCAGGTAAAGCGATTGTTCCTTATCGTCGAGACGTAAGGTATTGATGTTGCCCAAACTGATGACAGGCACTTGCTCCGGCTTAACCCGGGCCACCCGCTGCAATACCTCAGCACGCCCGGCGAGTAACGCCGGTAACTTCTCGACAACGGTATCCAACGCATCGGCGCCCACCAGGCTTAGCGCCTCTTCATCGACCTTGAGCTTGTCGAAGGCATTGCGGGCAGCTTGCAGTTGATCGTTCGCCTCCACCGTTTCTGTACCGATGGGTGACTTGCCCAAGGGTGCAAACAGACCTGGGATACGGTCATAGCCAAAAACCCGTTCTAATTTTGCGACTGTGGCCTTGTAGCCATCGGCTGAATTACGATCAAACCAGTTTTTTGCCTCGACGATGGCATTGTCCAGTTTCGCGCGCGGCAAGGTTTGCCACTTGGCCACACTGGCGGTAGCATCAAGAAGTTGCAGCAGATGCAACTCCCCGCACCACCACATCCAATCATCGAATACATTCTTCGGTGTCACCCCGGCATGCGATAAATAACCCCAATACCAATCTCGCTTGGCTTTCTCCAAAGTCCAGTCCTGCGAAATGGAAGGATTGGCAATGCGAGCCAAAAAGTGTGGCAACTGCACTTGCGCTTGTTGTGGATTCGCCAAATCGGAGAATAAACCGGCATGTTCATCCTTGCCATAACCAAGACTCAGGAATCTATTTGGCAAAGCCAAACGCTGCATCAAGGACGCAACTTCTTCGCCATCGATGCCATGCCGTGTTTCCAAATCGTTCAACCCGGAAAGCCCAGGCTCCCGAACGGCAAACAATGTCCATGCACGCAACAGCAGATCTCGATCTTGCACGTTGATCTTGCCTGTCGGCCTCAACGGCCAGGCAATCAAACCGCGTTCGTTTAAACGTCCACGCCATTGGTGTATGGCCTGATAAGTAAAGTCGCGCAGGGCATTGAGCTTGTTTTTAAACTTGCTGGTAAATCGAGACTCATCCAGCGACAAGCCCTTACACTGTTCCGGTAATAGACCAATGCGTTCGAGCTGATCGACTTCGCTCGGATTCAGGTAATAAAGTAAGAGATCGTCTTTGAGCTTCTCGCTGACATCACCCCGATTGTATTGCTCCATCAAATGTGTTGATGCGGTAAAGGCCATTACTGGGAAACGCCCTTCATCGGCGTGGCGCATCGCCGCGTATTGATGCAAACGATCCAGCTCGTCACGGTTATTCACCCAGGCAAGCCACGCCAGATTATCCGGATGCAGCTTCAAGGCATCACAGAAAACTAGACCTCCCCGTTGACCGGCGCCTTGCCCGCGCGAACTGGCTTGAATACTCAGGTTCTCTTTGTTGCTGAGTGCAGGCTGAGCGTATTGCCAATTCTTGTCCAGCAAACGCATCAGCCCGGTCAATCGTGCGGTCCAGCGCAGCCCAGGGTTGTGTCTGCTGGCCTGCAAGAAGGCCTTCATTGCAGTTTCATGTAGATCCGCATCGGCTGGGTCGCGGAAAATCATCGAGTTGTGCTGCTGATTGCGATAGCGTAAGTCCAGCCGCAACAGCATGGCCACGCTAGGACCAATGTGCGTCGCCTCATCATCCGGCACAAACGGATCGCTACCGATCAACTTCTGCCACAGCGCATCGGCAGCAAATTCTACTGCTGGGTGGTCATACAGCAAACTCAAGAGATGCTTGAACTCGCCCCGCGATAGTGGCAATAACAACACATCTTTCTCGGTTTCATTGATGGCAAAGGTGCGCAGGTTTTGCAGCAAGGCGGTCAAGCTCAGTGCCTGCTCTACAGCGGGGTATAACCATTCGTCCTTCTCGCGCTTGAACTTGGCGTCCTCCAGGGCTTGGCGGCATTTCAGGGCATCGTATGGAATTTTGCGATACAGGCTGGCTACCGGCTCACCATCTTCATTGGCTAGCAATAACAGCTCTTTGCAACGCGGCGGGCACGCGTTCAATGCCAGCGGTAGCTGACCATAAAGCAGCGCTTGTGCCACGCCGCGCAGATCGTGATCAGTGGTTTTGATGCCTTCAATGGCGTGTTTATCCAAGACATGCTCAGCCACGCGGCCCGAGCTTTCCGTGACTGCATCGAACAACTCACCAATCGCAGGCAAGGGCTTGCCTGCCAACTCAAACTGGGCCAACACCGCATCCACATTGGCCATAATTACATTAAACCAGCCAAAGTTAGCGCCGCTCATGGCGTAGGCGGCTTCCACCAACCCGGTGGGGTAATCATGTGCCAATTTACGCTCGGTTTTGAGCTGCCCTACATAATCCGACACATCGGCAAAGGCGTTATGCTCAAGTTCCACCAATTCAAAACGTCGCGCCACCGACTGAATCTCGCGCAATTGCTGCCCCAAAAGCGGCGAGCATAGCGCCACATAGCGTAGCCATGGCAGCTTGCGGCGCGGATCTTCTTCTTTGATGGCTTTGCCAATCAAGCGGATGGCTTGTCCATCCAGTCGTTTGGCATCGTCTTGTTCCAGGCCAAAGGTCGCGGCTTCGGCTACGGTTTCTAGCTCGTCCAACACCACCAGCACGTATTCGATGCCAAATTTTTGCAAGTAGGTATAGGCGCTTTGCACCAAACGCACCACCAGACCTTCTTCTTCGTACAGGGCCTCCTCGCTATAGGATTGATCGAGTTCAAGGCATTGAGCCAACTGTTTGGCATCGAATCCGGCCGGGTTCAAACGATGTAGGGCTTGGCTTGCAATGTTGCTTTGGATCGAACCATCAAATTTGCCGGTCGCCAGCGGCAACAGCGCCTTGTAAAGACCATAACCAAACCAGTTGTCTGAGTTTTGGTAGTCGGATGCCACCTGCGAATAGCGGATGTACAACGCCAGATAGTTATCTTGGGTCGTTTGGTCAAACAACGCCTCATCTTTTAGCTGATGCTGTTCGTCACGAATGAACCAGCCTTTGGAGCAGCCGTTGATTTGGGCAATCAACTCATGCCCTAACCGCGACTTACCGCGCCCCCATTCAGCCTCAACGGCAAACACATGCGCGAAATGATCGGCATCTTGATCGACGGTGTGAATAAAGGTGCGATAGCGTTTAAAGAAACGGCTTTGTCCCACCAACGGGTCGCGCGGTGGATAATCAGACACACCGGTCGCAGCCCAAGCATGGCGTTTGCTTAAATTGATGACCAGGTCATCGGTCAGAATGCTTTGGTTCGAATCCACTTAAAATGCTCCCTCGCGTGATGAATAGCGCAATTCATCACGCCATTGTTCAGCCACTATTCTAATGGCTTGCCAAATATGCTTGCCTGTACGGTTGAATACTTTGTTACCTTGAAGCCGAAAACAGGCATCGGCGAACTCGGGGTGAATCAAATATTGGCCATTTTGCCCGCTCGCGCCATCCTGATAGCGCCACACCGTTTTTACCAGCAACGGCCCAATTAGGCCGGCAAGCGCGGTATCCAGCGATCCGGGCGTCGGGCGCTCAGGAAAACAATGCATCCCTAAATGATCTAGCACCCGCAGAATCAATTCCGCCAAGCTGCCGCAATGCTTTTCATCGCCTTCAGGGCCTTGAACCAAAACACTGATATGGCTAGGCTGAACAGCATTCTGACCCGGCGACAATTCCAACAATAAACCACCGCGTGCTTCCGCCGCCCAGTTGTATTGCGCATACGTCACCATGGCAAGCAATAATGCCCAAGGCTGGCTAAACACCCAATTCATCGTGGTTGTTGTGTCTGCTGCGCTGATGGGATTTGCCAAAACATAAGCCGCATCGGCTGATACACCCGGCAAAGCTAATAATCGGCCACGGATCCAGTTTTCGTTCGCTTGCATGCCACTTGCATCAATCACCGGCATCGCGGGCAATGGGCTATCACGTCCAGACTGCAGCGCAAAACTTGCCGCCAGTATCCGCGCCAATCTCGGCGCCGCCGCCGTCTGCTCCAGACTGACGCCCAACAACTCCCGCTCGATGGCCGCCTGAGGGCTAGTCGCCAATTGGGCATCTGACAATTCCGCTGCCACCCAGGCGGCAGCGCCTTGCAATTGGGTAATTAATTGCACCAAAACACCGCTATCCGGCATTTGACCGGCTTCTTGGCAACGGGCTGCCATGATCGACAACCAGGGGTTTCGCACTTCCGGGAAAAACCCCAACAGCGCCAATACCAATTCTTGATCATCACTCAACAGCTGGCGTTGCTGAAGTAATGGTTGACTCAACACCCAACCGCTAGACGCCGGATGCGCGATGCCCGGCAGTATTTCGGTCAACATCTGCTCACCATCCGCCACGTATCCGCGAGCCACCAGACGTGATAACGCTACGACGACCTGATTATTCATCCCATAAACTCAGCTGTTGGCACATCATGATCCAGCCGGGGCTGTAAGCCGTATTTAGATTGCTTGCGTGAAACAAGACTGTCCATGTTGTCCGGGTCCAAAATCAGGAATGGTCTGCTTGTTCAAGCAAGCTGTACAGTTGGTCGAGATCACTAAATAACGCTTGGCCCTGACCATCGAAGCCGTCAGTTTTTAGGCGATTCAGGATGTGGCGGTCAAGTTGGTCGTTACCGGATTGGAGCGCCTGTTCGGCGGCGATCAGTTCGGCTTCGCTGAGGTGGCCTTCGATGAGGGCTTCGACGAGGAACTTGGCCATTGTCGTCAGTGCCTTGGAGGCACGGATTGCGCTCTCTTGCTCAGTTATCAATGCCAGAATTTGTTCTTTTGAATCCAGCACAAACTGCGGAATCGGTAATGCGAGAAGTTCATCCTGCCCAATCTGGGGCTGTACAGCACCATAGCTGATCTTGTGTTGAAGAACTCTACCGGCAGTCGAACACAAAAAAGCAGCGACAGCAGCTGCATCGGCTTCGTCGGCAAACTCCAAGCGGATTAAGTGACTGCTAATCACAGCACCTCTATCGCGTGTATCCACTTTTACAGAGGTACCAATTGAGCCAGTGCGAACAACAAGAGCGCAGCGCTCATGAATAATGGCTTTATCGGGAACTTGCGTTGCTTGTGAAATCTTTGGTGCAGACGATAGCTCCAAGCGTCCGGAAGAGACCTCTGAGACAGTGATGTAGTCCCGCCCCGTATCGAAAAACACACGCTCCTCAAAACCATTGGCGATCCCTGTAACCAAGCACGCCAATGGCATGCCAATCGCTTTTGCCTGCCGAAACACAGCCACTGCGCGATTGCCGTAATACTTGGGGTCGAGCCTGTGAGTGAGGTCATCTAGTTGCGGTTGGGTATGCTTTTTTTCGGGGGTCGCACAAGCTGAATTCATTGCCTCATTCGAGACCAGTGACTCAACTTCCGTACCCATGGTCTTCACCCAAGCCCGCAGCTGCTCAGCTTGGCGGACTTTATCGCCGATGTATTTTTGAACAAAATTATTTGGCTTTGGAATTGGAATAGTTAGAAAATTATATAAATAGAGATTTTTCTGAACTGCACCACCAGCTTCCCTTGCGGTTATTAACCGAAAGGCCTCTGATAGCGTGTATGCTGCTACAAAGTATTCGTCAAGTTTTTCCTTGTTAGCTCGGTATTTTACAAGAGCTTGATTTCCAGAAAGTTTCCTAGTTGTTTCTGGAACTATAGCAGCTGCTCCAATAGTGCCAGCAATACTGACAAGCAAGTCGCCCGACTTTACATGTGCACCGGATAAAACGGCATGCGTTTTATCTGTTACGCCGAGAACTGAGTCCACATCTACAAATGGTGGCTTAATGTCGCCAATTTTTATAAATCCCGGAGCATCTTTATTGGAAGACTCTTCTATCTGGTTGCAAAGCTCATAAGCGCCGAATCCCCAAACTTCACCCGAAGAACCAAAGGTTTCATAAACACCCTGGCTTTTCACTTTTTGAATTACTGCTATCGCATCTGGGTTGTAATAATCTGTATCAAGGCGAGCAGGGGTTAGCCAGTCTGTGGAATACCTCTTTGCAAACATCACTCACCCCGCTTATAAGCGCCAACAATCTTGTCGAGATCATTGGGCACCCCCGCCGAATAGTCCTCAATATTGTTTTTCACCACATAGCCCAGTGTTTCCGCCACGGCCATAAACACATCGCCTTGCGGTTCGGGCAGGAATTGTTCGGGATGGTCTTTGCTGGCGTGGCGCTTTTGCAAAAACAATATCGAGGTTTTGGCGCCAGTGCCGGAAAGCTTGAAGGTATCAGCCGGTAGCGAGATCACGGCTTTGACAATGGCTTTGCCACCGACAAACTGGCCGGTTTTTTCGTCTTTTTTGCCCATGATGTATTCGCGCACATAGCGGTCGCCGGAGTTACATAACACGCCGTCCGGCAACACGATCAGCAAAAGCCCACCGGGGCGCAAAAGTTGCAAGTTGCGGTCGATAAACAATACCGCGGGATCAATGGTAGCGCCGACCGGCTTCCAATTGCCTTTTCCATCCGGCTTACTGCCTAAAGCCAAACCGGAGGTACTGGGATAAAGATGGTATTGCGGTTTGTTGCCGGTGGAGACATTGCGTAAATCGGTGCGATAGCCGGGCCACTTGGGTGTGCCGTTTTCGTCCAAATACAAATCGCCGGTATCTTGCCATTTCATTTTTAGGTGGTCGTAGTAAGCGTTGTAGCTATCGACAACCTTTTCCGTGGGGCGACAACCACCGAGCACTTGCTCCATCTTCTCTTCGTAGTGTTCTTTCGATTCCTTGCCCTTTTTGTCGTTGCTGAACTTGGGCGTACCGAACGGCGGATTGGTACAAATCAAATCAAAACTATTGGGTTTGAAGGCTTGGCTGGTCAGCGAATCATCGGTATAGAAAATTTTAGCCTTGGGCGCGCCTTGCAATGCCATGTTGACCCGCGCCAACATCACCATACGCGGTGCGGCATCGGCACCGGTAAACGCGTTATCGCGTAGGGTCTGCTTGAGTTTGGCTTTTTGCGCATCGCTGATTCCGCCCAGGTGATCAACCACTCTCTCAATATGACTGAGTGCGACAGAACCAAAACCAAAGGAGCCGCAGGTCGCATCACAGAAACGAAAAGCCCCCGACGTCAACCGCTCCATCATCTCGTTGTCTTTCTGGATATCATGCATGGCGATTTCCAGCATCGCTTGCTTGACGGGGTTGGGCGTGAGGTATACACCCAGGCCGCCCTTGGATTCGAAATTGGCCCGTAGAAAAACATCAAACACACGACCTAATAAGTCACCGGCAACATCGGCCAAGGTGCCTACTTCCTTACCGGCAATCATACGACCTTGGTTGTCGGTGACTGGCCCCAGGTTTTGCATGGCTTCCAGCAAAGTTTCGTAGTTTTTAGGCTGAGCCATCCGCAAGTGCGTGTCACCGGGGAAGATGGCATTGCGTTGGCCGTCGTCGCTAATCACCACATAATCGTCATGCCCTTTGAAAGCTTCAAAGGCTGCCTTTATCTGCTCTACAGCAAATGTGCCGTGCTTAGCAACATATTTGAAGTCAAACACTTCGCGAAAGCGCTGGGTTTTACCTTCATGATCGGTAAAGCTTAACTCTTCGCCATGATGGACCCGAAAAGTCTCCAGAAACAGCAGCTTGGCGACTTCTTCAATAATTTCGTTTTTGCCGTCGAGCCGGTCTTTGACTGTATGAAACACTTGTTCGTGAAACATATCAAAACGATGCATCAGCCGTGTATAAATCCGCATCGACCAGCGAAAGGTAGGGTCTTTTTCTAGCTTTTCGTAATTGCGGATCAGCTCAATAGAGGGTACCTCGTCAACCGAGTGCGTGCCATCGCTGCCATCAACGCCAAACAGACTGTAGCAGCGGGTATTTTTGTCGTCTTGCAAGTGTGCAAACACCGGCCAGTCACCATTCACACTGGCCAGTAGTTCGTAAGCCAGTTGGTCCAGCTTGTCTTCGCGGGAGGTGTCCCAATGACCCGGCTCCAGCGCAACCAGCAATACCGATGGCGTCTGATTGCCTTGGTCTTCGCCCCAAATCAGTCCGGCTTTAATGAAGTCATGATCGCTATTCAGCGGGGTATGTTCGGTATAGCTCAGGTATTCATTGCGAATTGCTTGGTAAAGTTTGTCAAGTGTTTGTTCGGTTGCCATGATTTTTGTATCCAGTAATAGTCCATTAAGCCAGCTTCAGCAGCGGGCCTTTTAATTCCAGACGTGCATCGTGTTGAGCTGCGGCACGCAACATCGGTTCGGTAACCACCCTGCCAGCCGGCAATTTACTGATCAGCTGCGATAGGGGCATTGGGCGACCGGCTTTTTCCAATAAGGCGACCAATTCGTCACCTAAACTCGTTTCTTCGTTGGTTTGTGCACACTTTATTTGAAAGGCTTGTTCGCCGTTCGCAGCCAGCTTGATATGCACGCTGGGTTGGCAAAACAACCAAAGTTTAACCTGCGCCAAATTCCAGCCCAGTTGCTGCCAGGCAGGTGCATAGTCTTGCCAAATTTGTTCTAACGTCATGGCTTCTTGTTTAAGATTGCCTAACACTGCATCAATCGCTATTTGGCTCATACATTCTTTGGCGTGCATTGAAACAATTCTGTCGTTTGTTCAAACCCACCGAACTACCATAATCTTTCAATGTCACGCGATCTATGAAGAATCCGGACAATTTCAATGCCGTCTTCAAGCGGAAAATAGAAAATCAGGTAATTTCCCACTGGATGGCTGCGCAAATCCATTGTAAGTTCGGCTCGGCTGACTCCCATTTGCGGATAGCCAGCCAGTGTTGAGCAGGTTTCCTGAATTCGATCAAGGAAGCTGTCTGCGTTGTTTGGGCTGTCTTGTGCGATATGCCACCAGATTTCTTCAAGGTCACTTTCGGCTTCTGGCCGTTTTAACAAACGTGGCATCAAAATATCAACCTTCTATTTGTTGGGCCGCAAGTCGAGCCCTGCCTTGCTTCTTGATCTCCTCAATTTCTAATGGCGTTGCAGGGCCGCTATTTATCCCTTTCTGAATTTCTCGCCTTAATTCCTCAAGCCGCAGTTCACGTAACTGGTCACGCTCTTCCAACAGGCGTAAAGCCTCACGCATGACTTCGCTTACTGAGTTGTAAAGGCCGCTTTCAACCTTACCTTTTACCAATTCTTCAAAGTGAGGGTTCAGGGAAATGTTCATGATTGTAGTTCCTCCAGTTTGGCTATCAATAACAAAGAATAACAATTATTGCTATTGAAAGCTCGATTTTTTGAGGGCCTCTCCTGAACTTAATTGTCAAGTTCTAAGACTGCTAAGAAAATCATAATTTGCCGTCACAGCCAATTATGAATAGATACCCTTTTTTCACTTTCACTTAGCATATCGATTGCCTAGCACTAACCGCCTTTTCCTCAGTATCAATCCTTCCTCACCGTACGCGGAGAACCTGCCCCACTCCTTGATCTGTG
>Ga0316622_100000208_pt1 | contig 31423 bp, 29 predicted proteins | sample OWC_Aug_OW2_C1_D_FD_207646 | JGI IMG/M metagenome (GOLD analysis project Ga0316622, IMG submission 207646) | Wetland soil microbial communities from Old Woman Creek delta, Ohio, United States - OWC_Aug_OW2_C1_D5_C | ecosystem: Environmental > Terrestrial > Soil > Wetlands | place: USA: Ohio... | reverse complement strand
CGTCGTCATCCCGCGCTACGAGCAGCGAATCGAGCTCTAGCACGGGCCCGTCCCGGCGGGAGCACCGCGAGCTTTCCCCGCAACAACTGCGTCCCGCGGATGGCTCGAAAACGCACTTCTTGCGTTCCAGCGGGGGTTTCTTCGCCCTTTCACGAGGCGAGAAGGCGGCGAAGGCATTTTTCCACGCGGCTCCTCTTCGAAATCCAGGCTTTCCCGCCGCGTCCCGAGTTGCACAGGACTTGCACGCATTCGCCCCCATTTCCGGAGGCGCAACGCATGCAGACCCTGCGCATGAAGACCGAGCTCTTGCCCACGTTCGTCGAGGGACTCCGCGCCTGGGGCACGCTTCACGCCCCGGTCGAGCGCCGCCCCGGGGTCTTCTCCATCGAGCCGATCCGGGACGTCTCGGAGGCTCGGCCGGATGCGATCCGCACCATCCTTCCCATGAAGAAGCTCCTGCTCCCGCCCCGCTTCGTCGTCGTCGCGCGCCAGGGGGACGGGCCTCCGGTGGCCGGAGAGGACGTGGATTTCTCCCCCCGGGTCTACTTCGGCGCCCACGCCTGCGACATCCACGCGTTGAAGATCCTGGACCTGATGTTCCTCTCCGATTATCCGGACCCGTACTACCGGCGGAGTCGCGAGTCGCTCACGGTGGTCGGGTACGGCTGCATGCCGGACGACAAGTGTTTCTGCCATTCACTGGGAACCTCGAACGTGGACGACGGGTTCGACCTGTTCCTGAACCCGCTCGAGGACAGGTTCCTGGTGACGGTGGCCAGCGCCAGGGGCGACGACATCGTGCGCGCCTCCCCGGAGCTGTTCCAGCCCGCGACGCGGCAGGACACGCTGGACTATCTGGCGCGGGCGAAGCGGCGCGCGGCCGCCGCCACGCTCGCGCTCGACGTCACGGACCTCCCGTACATCATGGAGCTGAAGACCGAGGATCAGGTCTGGCAGGAGCTGGGGAAGAAGTGCCTGTGCTGCGGCTCCTGCTCCATGGTCTGCCCCACCTGCTCCTGCTTCAACGTGGCGGACGAGATCCCCTGCGAGGGCTGCGCGCAGCGCGTGCGCACCTGGGACGCCTGCCTGTATCGCGACTACGCGCTCGTGGCGGGCGGGCACAACTTCCGAGCGGACCGGGCCGACCGGGTGCGGAACCGCTACTACCACAAGCAGGAGGCCTTCGTGCGGGAGTTCGGCAAGCCTTCCTGCGTCGGATGCGGGCGCTGCATCGAGAACTGCCCGACCGGGATCAACGTGGTCGACGTCTTCCGGCACGTGAGGGGTGAGCTATGAGTTCAGCGATTCCCGAGCCGATGCCCGTCCGGAGCGCTCCGCGCAAGCTGCCGACCGGCGACAACCCTTACCTTCCCGCTCCCGCCCGCATCATGCGCATCCGCGAGGTCGGGCCGGACGTGCGCCTGTACGACCTGCGCTTCGTCGATCCGGATCTGGCGGAGCGCTTCCGGTTCCGGCCCGGACAGTTCGTGATGCTGTCGGTGCTGGGAGTCGGCGAGGCGCCCTTCTCCCTGCCCTCCTCGCCCACGCGGCGCGGGACCTTCCAACTCGGGATCCGCAGGGCGGGCTCGTTCACCGGCTACCTGTTCGATCACGCGGTGGAGGGGGACAGCGTGGGTGTCCGCGGGCCGCTGGGAAACGGCTTCCCGCTGGAGCGCTTCGAGGGGCAGGACGTGCTGATGGTCGCCGGCGGCCTGGGGATGGTTCCCCTGCGCGGGCTGCTCCAGTACCTGATCGACCTCCGGGACCGCTTCGGACGCGTGATCCTGCTGTACGGCACGCGGAGCCCGGACCAGGTCCTCTTCCGCGACGAGCTGCAATCGGTGGCACGCCGCGGGGACGCCGAGGTACTCCTGACCGTGGACCAGAAGCAGGACCTGGACTGGGCCGGCCACGTGGGGGTGGTGACCGAGCTTCTGGACGACATCCGGCTCGACGTGTCGCGCACCTACGCCGTCGCCTGCGGACCGCCGGTGTTCTACAAGTTCGTGATGGACAAGCTGGTGAAGGGGCACTTCGCCAAGGACCGCATCTACCTGAGCCTCGAGCGGCGCATGGAGTGCGGGGTCGGGAAGTGCGGCCACTGCGCGGTCGGCTACACGTTCACCTGCCTGCACGGCCCGGTCTTCAGCTTCTGGGACGCGATGAACCTTCCCGAGCTGATCTACACCTGAGGAGCGCCCATGAAAAGCGTGAGCAGGAACGGCAAGCCCAAGGTCGGGATCTTCGGGCTGACCGGCTGCGCCGGGGACCAGCTCCAGATCCTGAACTGCGAGGACGATCTGCTGCGGCTCAGCGAGCGGGTGGAGATCGTGGACTGGGTCATGGTCCGCTCCCAGAACGACCACAACTGCCGCCTGGACCTCGCCTTCGTGGAAGGGGTCGTGGCCACCCAGCGCGACTTGGCCGCGCTGAAGGAGATCCGCGCTCGCTCGCGGACGCTCGTCGCGATCGGGACCTGCGCGGTGTGGGGCGGCCTGCCGGCGATGCGCAACGACATCCCCCGCGACGTGCTCCAGAAGGAGGTGTTCCGGCAGGACGTGGTGCTCATGGACACCGTGGAGGCACGCCCCGCCTCCGACTTCGTTCCGTTCGAGTACATGATCCCCGGCTGTCCCATCGAGCGCCACGAGTTCCTGAAGGCGGTACACGCGATCATGGCAGGTGTCTCGCCCGAGCTCCCCAAGGTTCCCGTGTGCTGGGAGTGCAAGACCCGGGAGAACCTGTGTCGCGTCGTCTACTTCGGCGAGGTCTGCTGCGGCGCCATGACGCGCGGCGGGTGCCAGGCGCGCTGCCCGTCCCACGGTGTGGCCTGCTCGGGCTGCCGCGGACCGGTGGAAGAGCCGAACTTCGACGCCAACATCACGATGTTCAAGGACCGGCGCATCTCGTGGCTCGAGATCGCCCGGCGCATGGAGAACTTCTCCGCTCCCGTCTGGTTCAAGATGGGGCTGGAGCAGGAGGTGGGCGGTGAAGAGCGGCACTAGGACCATCACGATCTCCCACCTGGGACGGATCGAGGGCCACGGGGGCGTATTCGTGAAGGTGGTCGGGGGCTCGGTCCGGGACGTGAACCTGGACATCTTCGAGGGCAGCCGTTACTACGAGGCCCTGCTCAAGGGCAAACACTTCCTCGAGGTGCAGGGGATCATCACGCGGGTGTGCGCCATCTGCTCCTCCACGCACACGGTGGCGGCGCTCAACGCCCTCGAGAACGCCCTGGACGTCCCGCGCTCGGAGCGGATTCACCGCCTGCGCGGCCTGCTCGTCCTGGGTTCGACCATCGAGTCCCACGCGCTGCACGTCTTCGCGCTGGCCCTCCCGGACTTCCTGGGGTTCGACTCGGTGATCGCGATGGCCTCCAAGTACCGCAAGGAGGTCACCTTCGCCCTGCGCCTGAAGCAGCTCGGGAACCGGATCCAGGAGATCGTCGGCGGGCGCGCCGTTCATCCCGTGAACACGCTCGTGGGAGGGTTCGGGAAGCTGCCGGCTCCCGCCGACCTGATCCGGATCCGCGCGGATCTGGCGGCACAGATCGAACCGCTCATGGAATTCGTGGATCTGGCGGCGCGGATCCCGGTGCCGGACTGGAGCGCGCGGCCTCTGGTGCACGTGGCGCTGCGCCCGTACGAGGAGGGATTCCGCTTCCGGGGCACCTCCCTGTGCACCTCCCGCGGCGAGGAGTATCCGGTCTCGGAGTACCGCGAGGTGGTCCGGGAATTCACCGTCGAGCACTCCCACGCCAAGCACGCCGCGCTGGCGTCCGGGGACACCTATGTGGTGGGCTCCCTGGCACGGCTCCGGCTCTGGGGTCATCTGCTGACCGGGAACGCGAAGCAGGCGTTCGGCCGGCTCTTCCCCGAGGGGGTTCCGGACAACATCCTGTGGAACACCTGGGCCCAGCTCGTGGAGACCGTCCACTGCGTGGAGCGCGGGATCGAGCACTGCGACCTGCTCCTGTCCATGCCCCAGGAGAAGAGCGAGATGGTCGAGTACTCCGTCAAGGCGGGGCGAGGGATCGGAGCGATCGAGGCGCCGCGCGGCACCCTGTTCCACGAGTACGAGATCGACGCGGACGGGAGGGTCCTGTTCGCCAACGTGATCACCCCCACCGCCCAGAACCTGGCGAGCGTCGAGCGTGATCTGCGCATCGCCGCGGAGCACCTGCTCCGTCTCGAGGTCGAGGGAGGGACGGCCAAGCTCAAGTCCGGCCTGGAGATGGTCGCGCGCGCCTACGACCCGTGCATCTCCTGCTCGGTGCACGTGGTCCGTCTGCCCGCGGACGCCGATCCTTGAATCGGCGGATCCTGATCGTCGGTTTCGGCAACCCCCTCGCCGGCGACGACGGGGCCGGGCCCGCCGTCGTCGCACGGCTGCGCGGCGCAGACCTTCCTCCGTGGGCCCGTGTGGAGGACGGCGGCAGCGATTCGCTCGTGCTTCCGTCGCTCCACGCCGGCGAGCAAGAGATCTGGCTCGTCGACGCGATCGCCGGCGGCTCCGCTCCCGGCAGCATCGTGCGGCTCGCCCACGACGAGGTCCTCGCGATCCCGCAGCCGCACGCCTCGGCCCACGAATTGAGCCTTCCGGAGTCTCTTCGTCTCCTGAACGTGACGGAGCCGAGGTTGGCCGCGGTGCGCTACCGGCTGTGGGGGATCGAGCCCGAGTCCGTGGCGCCGCTTGCCCCGATGTGCGAGGCCGTGAGGCAGGCCGTGGAGGCGGTCACCCGGGAGATCCTGCGGGCGATCGAGGGCCCGAGCTGCCTCCATTGATGGCCTCCGGAGCCGCGCGCCGCGCCTTGCGGACGTGCGCCCGCTGCCGCTAGACTCCCCCGGCATGCAGAGCAGGGCCGCGACCGTCGCCGAATACCTCGCCTCCCTTCCCGAGGATCGCCGGGCCGCTCTTTCCGCGGTTCGGGACATGATCTTGAAGAACCTGGACCGGGATTACGAGGAAGGAATGGCCTACGGGATGATCGGCTATGCGGTGCCGCTGCGTGTGTACCCGCGCGGCTACCACTGCGCCCCGCCCTCCTGTCCTCAGCCGCTTCCGTTCGCAGGGCTCGCCTCGCAGAAGAACCACATGTCCCTGTACCTGATGACCGTGTGCGGCGACGGGGACCACTGGCAGCGTTTCCGCGCGGAGTGGGCGAAGACCGGCAAGAAGCTCGACATGGGCAAGTGTTGCATCCGCTTCAAGAAGGTCGAGGATCTCGCCCTCGACGTGATCGCCCGGGCGGTCCGAGAGGTTCCGGCGAGGACCTACGTCGAGAGGTACGAGAAGGTGCTGGCCGACCTGGCGAAGGGGAAGGCGGCCCGCGCGAGAGGGACGAGCGCGGGGAAGAAGACGGCCGGCCCCCGCAGGCGCTGACGGGGGCCGGCATTCCGGTTGGTCACTTCAGGATCGGGTTCCCGTCCGGGTCGAGGGCTCCGACCTCACCCCAGCCGAGGTCCTTGATCCCGGCCTCGATCTTCTGTCGATCCCCCACGACGACCCAGACCATCTTGTCGGGGGTGAAGAACTTCTTCGCCGCGTTCGTCACGTCCGGGTTCTGGAGCGCGCGTACCTTCCCGGGGAAAGTCTTGAAGTAGTCGTCCGGGAGTCCGAAGCGCACCATCTCGGAGATCGAGCCTCCGACCGCATCCTGGGTCTCCCACTGCCCGGCCAGGGTCTTGGTCAGCCCGTCCTTGGCCTGGACCAGCTCGACGTCCTGGATCGGCTTCGCGCCGATGATCCCCTTCATCTCACCCATGATCTCCGCGAGGGCGTCCTTCGTCTTGTCGGCCTGCACCGGAGCGAAGGCGATGAAGGGACGCTGGCCGCGCGCGTCGGGAACGAAGGTGGCGGCCCCGTACGACCAGTGCTTGTCCTCGCGGATGTTCATGTTGAGCCGGGAGATGAACGAGCCGCCCAGGATCTGGTTCGCGATCTTGAACGGGATCTCGTCGGGGTTCGACGTCGGCGCAATCACCTGGCCCGCGAGGATCACCGACTGGATCGAGCCCGGGCGGTCGACGATGTAGACCTTCGTCGCCGTCTTGCCCGGAACGCTGGCGAGCTTCTTCTCCGGCACGTTGCCGGACTTCCAGTCCTTGAAGAGGGCCTCGATCTTGGGCTGGATCTCCTGGAGCGTCGTGTCGCCGGTCACGACCAGCGTGGCCCGGTTCGGCTTGAACCAGGTCTGGTGGAACTTCACCAGGTCGTCACGGGTCAGCTTCGCCACCGTGTCCTCGTACCCCGATCCGGAGAAGGGGATCGAGTACGGGTGTCCCGCCCCGTAGAGGAGCTTGGGGAAGACCCGGATCGCCATCCCGACCGGCGACGCCTTCTCCTGCGCGATCTGGGCGATCTGCTGCTTCTGGAGGCGCCGGAAATCGGCCTCGGGGAAGGCAGGGTTGAGGATGATGTCCGCCCAGAGCGCGAGGGACGGTTCCAGATTGGCCTTGAGCGCCGAGAGGCTCACGTAGGAGGTGTCCAGGTCCGAACCGGCGCCGATCCTGGCCGCGAGTCGCTGCTGCTCGTCGCTGATCTGCAGGGAGTTGCGCGTCTTCGTCCCCTCGTCGAGCATGGACATGGCCAGATTCGCGGTCCCGGGGATCCCGCCGGCATCGCCGGCATATCCGGCGTCGATCATCAGGTTGAAGTCCACGACCGGAATCGCGTGCCGCTCCGCGAGGAAGATCTTCATTCCGTTGGCGAGCGTCGCCCTCTGGATCGGCGGCATGCTGCCGTCGGGGGCGGCGCCGGCCTCGGGCATCTTGGCGCGGTCGGCGCCCTCGGCCGCGGCCGCGAGGTCCGGAGGATAGGGGTCGACTCGGACGATGTAGACGCCATCCGAGAGCCACTTCTGCGCCGCCTCCTTGACCCGTGCGGGGGTTGCCGAGCGGATGGTCTCCAGGTCTGCCTTGTAGGAATCCGGGCTGCCGCCGTACACCATGCTCGAGGCGAGGACGTCGGACTTGCCGCCGAAGCCACCGATCCGCTCCACGCTGCGCGTGAAGTTGCCCAGGATGTCGGTCTTGGCGCGCACGAGCTCCTCGTCCGTGGGGCCCGAGGCGAGGAAGCGGGCGAGCTCCTCGTCCAACGCCTTCTCGACCTTGGACGGGTCCGCCTCCCTCTTCACGTCGGTCTGGATCGTGAACAGGCTGGCGATCTCCCGCGAGTCGAGGTCCGCGTCGACGCTCGTCGCGGTCTGGTCGTCGTAGACGAGACGCTTGTAGAGACGCGACGACTTGCCCGACGAGAGGACCCGCGCCGCCACGTTCAGCATCAATCGGTCCGGGTTGTCCTTGCCCGGAACGTTCCAGATCTTCATGATCCGGGTCTGGGGAACCCGGTCCTGGACCTGCTGCCTCTGCATGCCGCTGCGCTTGGCCACCCACTGATCGAAACGGCCGATGGGCGGGCCGGGCGGGATGTTGCCGAAGTAGGTCTTGACCTTCGCGAGGACCTGCTTGGGATCGATGTCGCCGGCCACCGCGAGCACGGCGTTGTTCGGGCCGTAGTAGGTCTTGAACCACTCGTGCACGTCCTCGAGCTTGGCCGCCGAGAGGTCTTCCATGGAGCCGATCACCGTCCACGAGTAGGGATGGCCCGCCGGAAAGCAGGCCTTGGCGATCATCTCGTAGGTGACCACGTACGGCTCGTTCTCGTACTGACGCTTCTCGTTCTGGACGACCCCCCGCTGCTCGTCGAGCTTCGCCTGGTCGATGGCGCCGATCAGGTGGCCCATGCGGTCCGACTCCAGCCACAGGATCGTGTCCAGGGCGGACTTGGGGACGTTCTGGAAGTAGTTGGTGCGGTCCTCGTTCGTGGTGCCGTTCAGGTCGGTGGCTCCGAGCGGCTCCACGGCCTTGAAGTAATCCTGGTTGAAGTTCTCGCTGCCGTTGAACATCAGGTGCTCGAAGAGGTGGGCGAACCCCGTCCGGCCCGGCTTTTCGTTCTTCGAGCCGACGTGGTACCAGACGTTGACGGCGACGATGGGGGCCTTGTGGTCCTCGTGGAGGATCACCGTGAGCCCGTTGTCGAGGACGTGCTTTTCGTAGGGGATGTCGGGAATCGGGAGCTCCGCCGCGGAAAGCGTGGATGCCGCGAGCAGGGCCGCCGCGAGGGCGAGGGAGGCACGAACCGCTGCGCCGATCTTGTTCACGGGATGTCCTTTCGTCCTGGCCTGTGGCCTGTTGGCTGCGCGCCGATGAAGAGGGCGCAGAGAGGATTCTACGCCCCGGCAAGGTAGGTTGTTTCAGGAAATCGCTTCGCCGAATGCGCCTACATTTCGTGGCGGCAGGCCGCCGAGAGAGGCCGAGGGCGCCCCCGATCCCGCCCGCCGCGTCAGGCGCGCGGAGGTTCCGGCCCGGGATTCCGTGCGCCTCCCCAGCCGCTCTCGAACACGAACTCGGACTGCGGCTTGCGGGTCCTGGGCACGCTCTCGGATCGACGCTGCTCCTCGTCCAGGTCCTCGGCGCGGAGGGGTCGCCCCACGGCGATCGCGGTCAGCGCATCCCAGCCTTCCGGGATCCCGAAGGCGTCGCGGGCCGCGTCGGCCGAGAAGCCCGCCATCTGGTGCACCGCGAGGCCGAGCGCCACGGCCTGCAGGGCGAGATGGGCGGCCGCCTGGCCCAGGTCGTGGGCGGCGTGGGGGTTGGGTCGTGCGTTCCTCGCGAACTCGCGCCGCGCGCAGGCGAAGATCAGGGCGCTCGCGCTTCGCGCCCAGGCGCGGTTCTTCTCGACAAGGCAGGAGAGCGCGCGCTCGAACGCCGCCCCATCCTCGCGGCGTGCGACGAGAAACGCCCACGGTTGCTCGTTGAAGCACGAGGCGGCCCAGCGCGCCGCCTCGAAGAGCGAGTGGAGCTGCTCCGCCGCGACGGGCGAGGCGTCGAACGCCTTCGGGCTCCAGCGTTCGGCGATGACGTCCAGGATCGGATACTCGGCGCTCGCGGGTTTCCTCATCGGCTCCTCCTGCGCGCTCATGCGAGATCGAAGACCAAGATCTCTGCGCTACCTCGTGCCTCCAGTTCGAGAGCAGGCTCGTCCGAGGCGGCGGCCCCGTCCCCTTCCTCGAGCTCGTGTCCGCCGACGCGCACCGCCCCGCGCACGACCTGGACCCAGGCGTGGCGGCCCGGTGCGAGCCCGTGGGAGAGCCTCTCCCCGGCCTCCAGAAGTCCCGCGTAGACCGCCACGTCCTGGTGGATCGCGAGCGACCCCTCGCGCCCGTCGCGGGAGGCGATGAGGCGCAGCCGGCCGCGCCGCTCCTCCGGCGCGAAGTGCTTCTGTTCGTACGAGGGCGGGATCCCGCGCCGCTCGGGATGGATCCAGATCTGCAGGAAGCGGCAACCCTCGGAGCGAGACGGGTTGAACTCGCTGTGCAGGACCCCCGTGCCGGCGCTCATGCGCTGCACGTCCCCGGGGCGGATCGTCGAGCCGTTCCCCAGGCTGTCCCGGTGGGCGAGCGCTCCTTCCACCACGTAGGAGAGGATCTCCATGTCCCGGTGCGGGTGGGTCGGGAACCCCGCGGCGGGGACGACCCGGTCGTCGTTGAGCACGCGCAGCTCTCGGAAACCCATGTGCTGCGGGTCGTGATAGTCGGCGAACGAGAACGTGTGCCGCGTGTCGAGCCAGCCGTGCTGCGCGTGGCCGCGCTCCCCCGAGCGCCGGATGCGGATCATCGGATCCTCCTTCCCGCCTCGCGATCGAGGCGCGGCACGAGAGTAGGACGGCGGCGACGCATTGTCAAGTACTCAACTATCCATGAATCAACTATACTCGGGACAGGCCGGGGGCGGCCCGGGAGGCGGCGATGGGGACGCATTACCAGGGGAGCCGGGAGGAGGTTCGGGCGCTCGACGCGCTGATCAGGCTGACGCGCGCCTCGAACACGCTGCGTTTCCGCGTCGAGGAGTGGCTGCGCGAGGCCGGCCTGACCGAGAGCCAGCTCGGGGTCCTGGAGATGTTGCTCCACCTCGGCCCGCTGCGGCAATGCGACATCGGGACCAAGCTCCTGATCAGCCGCGCGAACGTCACCCTGGTCGTGGACCAGCTGGTCGCGCGGGGCTGGCTGCGCCGCGAGAAGCACCCCGACGACCGGCGCAGCAACATGGTGCACCTGACGGCCGAGGGCCGGCGCAAGATCGAGAAGATCTTCCCCGGCCACGTGCGCCGGATCACGAAGGCGATGTCCGCCCTTTCGCCAGCGGAGATCGAGACCCTGGGCAGGCTGGCGAAGAAGCTCGGCTTGTCGCTGCGTTCCCGGGCCTGAGCGCGGCGCGGTCGCCGCTCATGCCGCCGCGCGGCCGCCCGTCGCGGTCCGGATCATCACCAGCTCCGCGATGTTCTCGGTGGTGATCATCCCCACGAGCACGCCGCCGTGCGTGATCGGCAGGACCGGACAGGAAGGCTCCTGGAGCCGCGCGAGCGCTGTCTCCAACATCTCGTCCGGCGTGGCCTGCGCGACTTCCCTCCGCATCACCACCTCCACCGGCGTGGATTGGGGGTGCCGGGCCAGCGCCGGAACCAGGTCCGCGCGCGTCAGCACGCCTTGGACCGCACCTTGTGCGACCACGGGGAAGTCCTGCTGCGCGGTGCTCAGGACCAGATCCACCGCGCGCGAGAGCGGATCCGACGGGTGGAGGGTCCGGAAATCCGTCAGCATCGCCCGGTGCACCGGGATCCCGGCGAGTGCGGATCTCATCTGCACCATCCCCGCCTCCTGCGCCGCGCCGATCCAGACGAACAGCGCGATCAGCAGCAGCATCGGGTTCCCGAAGAGCCCGAGCAGACCGAAGAGCAACGCCATCGCCTGGCCCACACCCGCGGCGATCTCGGTGGCCCGCGCGTAGGAAAGGCGCAGCGCCAGGAGCGCCCGCAGCACCCGCCCGCCGTCCATCGGGAAGGCCGGAACGAGGTTGAAAGCGACGAGGAACAGGTTGGTCATCAGGAGCCGCTCCAGGAACGGCCCGGTCGCGACGCCGAGTTCTCCGAAGGGCCGCAGCGTGTGCGACCCCACGAGCCAGACGAACAGCAGCGCCGCGATCCCCACGTTCACCGCCGGGCCGGCCAGCGCCACAGCCATCTCCTGCAACGGCCGTTCCGGCATCCGCTCCAGCCGTGCCACGCCGCCGATCGGGTAGAGCGTGATGTCCCGAGTACGGATCCCGTAGCGGCGAGCGGCGAGCGCGTGTCCGTACTCGTGCAGCACGACGCACGCGAAGATCGCCAGAACGAATGCCACGCCCTCGATCACGCCCGGCACGCCCAGGCCGCGTGCCCAGTGGCTCACGGCCACGAACGCGACGATCAGCAGAAATGTCGCGTGCACGTACACGTCGATCCCGGCGAACCTCCCCAGCTTCCAGGCCCATTTCATCGCACAACCCTCCTCGTCCGCAGCCTCGGCTTCAGCGTGCGACCGGCTTCGGTCGCAACAAGGACACCAACACGGACGCCGCGAGCACCAGCACCACCACCGCCAGCGCCACGAGCGTGTCGATCTTGTACGGCGTGTGCGCGAGCATCATCTTCACCCCCACGAACGCCAGCACCACGCCCAGCCCGATCTTGAGATAGTGGAAGCGATTCATGATCCCGGCCAGCGCGAAGTACAGCGAGCGCAGGCCGAGGATCGCGAACACGTTCGAGGTGTACACGATGAACGGATCGCTCGTGACCGCGAAGATCGCGGGGATCGAGTCCACCGCGAAGACCAGGTCGGACATTTCCACGACGAGCAGCACCAGGAACAGCGGGGTCGCCCAGAGCCGGCCCCCCTCGCGCACGAAGAAGCGGTCCTCCCGGTAGTCGGCCGTCACCGGGATCCAGCGCTTGAACACGCGCACCACGGGGTTGCGCTCGGGGTGGATTTCCTCCTCGCGCTTCACGATCATCTTGATCCCGGTCACGATCAGGAACAGGCCGAACACGTAGATCACCCAGGTGAACTTCGTGATCAGCGCCGCCCCGACCGCGATCATCACCGCGCGCATCGCGAGCGCCCCCAGGATCCCCCAGAACAGCACCTTGTGCTGGACCCGCGCCGGCACGGCAAAGTAGGAGAAGATCAGCGCGAACACGAACACGTTGTCCACACTCAGGGATTTTTCGATCAGGTACCCGGTGAGGAACTCCAGCGCCTTCTGTGAGCCGGCGAATTGCCACACCCCGAGGTTGAAGAGCACGGCGAGGGCCGCCCACACGGCGGTCCAGATCAGGGCCTCGCGCAGCCGCACCTCGTGCGCCTTGCGGTGGAACACGCCGAGGTCCAGCGCCAGCATCAGCAGCACGAACAGGTTGAACAGCACCCACAGCCAGATCGTCATGCGGACTCCGAGACCATCTTCGCGCGCGCGGGCAGCCCGCGCCGGGCGGACAGCCGGCGCTGGACGACGCGCTCCACCGAGCGTCCGAGCCGCTCGAGCGCCCGGTCGAAGGACTCGCGCAGGCCCGAGGCCGTCTCCTCGACGACGACGGGAGTCGTGCCCCCGAGGCGCGCCTCGATCGTGCACAGCTTGTCGTTCCCGCCGCGGGGCCCGTTGAGGTCCTCGATCCGGACCGCGACGAGGGTGAGCGCCGTGCCGAAACGGCCCAAGGCGAGCCGCACGCGGCGCTCGATGTGGCTCTTGAGCGGGCCGGGTAGGACCGCCGCTTGCCCGCGAATCGAGAGTCTCATCGCTTCCTCCCCGGGCCCGGACCCAGGATCGATTCCCGGTCCGTCCCGCCGCGCTCAGTGATAGGACCGAAAGTCGTTCCAGAAAAGTAGATAGTTACTCATTGAACGTTCGGAAACTCCGAACTATGATCGGGGCATGGAATGGCTCAACTACCACCACCTCCTGTACTTCTGGATGGTCGCGAAGCACGGCGGGATGGCGCGCGCGGGAGCGGAGCTGCGGCTGCGGCCCCCGACCCTGTCGGCGCAGATCCGGCAGCTCGAGGACGCGCTCGGCGAGAAGCTCTTCGTGCGCTCCGGGAGGCGGCTGGTCCCGACCGAGATGGGACGCGTCGTCTTCGCATACGCCGAGGAGATCTTCTCGATCGGGCGCGAATTGCTGGACACGGTCAAGGGGCGGCGGGCGCCGGGGGGCCTGCGGCTCGACGTGGGGATCGTGGACGCGGTCCCCAAGCTGGTCGCGCTCAGGCTTCTGCAACCGGCGCTGTCGATTCCCGAGCACCCGCGCGTCGTGTGCCGCGAGGATCGCCACGACACGCTCCTGGCCGCGCTCGCCGTGCACGAGCTGGACGTGGTGCTCTCGGATGCCCCCGTGTCCTCGAGCCTCGGGGTGCGAGCCTTCGCCCACCTGCTGGGCGAGTGCGGCATCTCGTTCTTCGCGACGCGCTCGCTGGCGCGGCGGCTGCGCGGCGCGTTCCCGCGCCGGCTCGACGGCGCGCCTTTCCTGCTTCCGGCCGAGAACGGCGCGCTGCGCCGCTCCCTCGACACCTGGTTCGAGGCCCGCGGGATCCGGCCCGCGATCGCGGGAGAATTCGACGACAGCGCCCTGCTCAAGGCGTTCGGAGGGAGCGGAGCGGGCGTCTTCGCCGCGCCCACGGTGATCGAACGCGAGGTCGCGCGCCAGCATCAGGCCGTGGTCCTCGGGCGCAGCGAGGAGATCCGGGAGCGCTTCTACGCGATCTCCGCCGAGCGCCGCCTCAAGCACCCGGCGGTCGTCGCGCTCTCCGAGGCCGCGCGCGAGAAGCTGTTCGGTTGAGGCCCCGCATCTGCTACGATCCTCCTGCGCCATGCGACCCGCGATCGAACTGCGCTCCGACACCGTGACCCGCCCCTCGCCCGCCATGCGCGCCGCCATGGCCGCGGCCGAGGTCGGCGACGACGTGTTCGGCGAGGACCCGAGCGTCCTCGCCCTCGAGGCGCTCGCGGCGTGGCGGACCGGGAAGGAGGCGGCGCTCTACGTCCCCTCCGGATCGATGGCGAACCTGATCGCGCAGATCGCCTGGGTACGGCGCGGCGACGAGGTGATCGTCGGCCAGGACTCCCACATCGTGCGCTACGAGGTCGGGAGCGGCGCCGCGGTCGCCGGGGTGCAGTACAACGTCGTGCCCGGAAACGGCCTCATGTCCGCGGCCGAGGTCGAGGAGCGGATCGCGCACCCGACGTTTCACACCCCGGGGACCGGTCTGGTCTGGCTCGAGAACACCCACAACTCCGGCGGAGGTGCCGTCTACCCGCTCGCGGCGCTCGCCGAGATCCGCGACCTGTGCCGCTCCCGAGGGATCCCGCTGCACATGGACGGCGCGCGCGTCTTCAACGCCGCCGTCGCGCTCGGAGTCGAGGTCGCCGAGATCGCGGCCCACGTCGACTCGCTGTCGTTCTGCCTCTCGAAGGGGCTCGGCGCGCCGGTCGGCTCCGTTTTGTGCGCGAGCGCGGAGTTCCGCGAGCAGGCGCGGCGCCTGCGCAAGATGCTCGGCGGAGGGATGCGCCAGGCGGGGATCCTGGCCGCGGCCGGGATCTACGCCTTGGAGCACAACCTGGCGCGCCTCGCCGAGGACCACGCGAACGCGCGGCGCCTGGCGCGGCGCCTCGGCGCCTGCCCGGGGCTCGAGGTCCGCCCCGAGGAGGTCGCGACCAACATCGTGATCGCGCGCCTCCCGGGAGGGGACGCGGAAACGCTCGTGAGCGCGTGCCGGGAGCGCGCGGTGCTCTTCCTCACGCGCGATGCGCGGCGGGTTCGCTTCGTCACCCATCTCGACGTCAGCGCGGAGCAGGTCGACGAGGCGGCCGAGATCGTCGCGGAAGTGCTGCAGCACCTGACCATCCGAGGCGCGCGGAGCTGACGCCTCGCCGGGCGGAGAGGGCATCCATGAACGAAAAGGGGCAGGAGCCGTTCGTCGCCGCCGACAGCACCATGAAGGAGGCCACGCCGCGGGCCGTGATCCTGGGCGTGCTCATGGCGGTGGTGATGGCCGCCGCCAACGCCTACCTGGGGCTCAAGGCGGGCATGACCATCGCCGCCGCCTTCACGACCGCGGTGGTCGGCATGGCGGTGCTCAAGAGCCTGGGCGGAACGATCCTGGAGGAAAACTGCGCCCGCACCGTGGGCTCCATCGGAGGCAACGTCGCGGCGGGTGCGATCTTCACCCTCCCCGCCTTCTTCATCAGCGGCGTCTGGCGGCCGTTCTTCACGCTCGAGCACTACGTCGCGTCCACGGTCATCCTCATCTGCGGCGGCATCCTCGGCATCCTGTTCGTCACCGTCACCCGCCGCATCCTGGTCCACAACCCCGAGCTTCCGTTCCCAGAGTCGGTGGCCGCGGCGGAGATCCACAAGGCCGGCCAGAGGGGCCGGGGCGGCTCGGGGTTCCTGCTCTCGGGAATGGGTCTGGGCGCGTTCTTCGCGGTCCTGACCGAGTTCAAGGTCATCGCCACGAAGTGGCAGATGGTCCTGCCCATCCGCAAGGGTGCGCTCATGGTGCGCGGCCCGGAGATGAGCGCGGCATTCCTGGGGGTCGGGTACATCATCGGGCCCCGGCTCGCCGGGATCAACTTCAGCGGCGGTGTCCTGGCGTGGGGGCTGCTCGCTCCCGCCATCGCCTTCTTCCTGCACCTCCACGACGCCGCGCCCGTCGCGAGCTGGGCCGACGAGATCTCCTCCGTGTGGAAGAACTACGTGCGCCTGATCGCGATCGGCGGGATGCTCGTGGGCGCGTTCTACACGCTGTTCAAGATGCGTCAGAGCCTCCTCGAGGGGATCACGCGCTCCCTCGCCAACCTGCGCCGGCGCGACGGAACCGGCGCATCCCTGCCGCGCACCGACCGCGACATCGACATCCGCTGGGCCGGCCTGGCCGTCGCGGCCATCCTGGTGATCTCCTTCGTCGTCTTCCACTGGTTCGCCCAGAGCCTTCCCGCAGCGATCGTCGCCGCCGTGCTCATGGTGGTCCTGGGCTTCGTCTTCGCCGCGGTGTCGGGCTACCTCGTCGGGGTGATCGGCGTGTCGAGCAACCCGACGAGCGGCCTCACCGTCACGGTTCTGATCGCGGTCGCCTTCCTCATGCTGGGGCTCGGACTCCAGGGTCCGGCCGGCATCGCCGCCGTCCTGGTGATCGCGGCCTTCACCTGCGTGTCGGTATCCGTGGCGGGAGAGATGGTGCAGGACCTGAAGGCAGGACACATCCTCGGGTGCACTCCATGGCGCATGCAAGTGGGCGACATCTTCGGCGTCACCGCGGCCTCCCTCTCGATGTTCCTCGTGCTTTCCGTCCTGCACCTGGGCGACATCAAGAGCGCCGTGTCGGCGAAGCTCGACGCGATGAAGGCCGGGGCCGTGGATCGGGTCGTCTACCAGGGCGACGATCCGGCGCTCGAACGCCGGGCCTACGCTCTCGCGGAGATCGAGACGATGCAGCCCGAGCTGCAGAACGAGCTCCTGGCGACGAACGCGGGGTTCGGTGGCAGCCGGATCGCCGCACCGCAGGCCAGCCTCATGGCGGTCGTGGGCCGGGGGATCATGGAGCGCAAGACGGAGTGGATCCTGATCCTGGTCGGCATCCTGATGGGGTTGAGCTTCATCCTCATGCAGGTGAAGAGCCCCATGCTCGTGAGCGTGGGGATGTACCTGCCGATCGAGACCTCCTTCGCGATCTTCGTGGGGGGCGTGATCAAGGCGATCGTTCTGGGACAGGCCGAGCGGCAGGCCTGGCCCAAGGAGACGAGGGAGCGCGCGGAAAGCACCGGCACGCTTCTGGCCTCCGGCTTGATCGCGGGCGAGGCACTGACCGGGATCCTCTTTGCCGCGCTGGCCTTCGCCGAGATCGAGATCGGTTCCCTGTTCGGGGAGCCGTCCTATCTTCCCAGCCTTCTCGGCATGGCCGCGCTCGGGGCGCTCCTGGTGCTGGTACCGCGCTCCGCCGCGACGAGGGTCGAGCGATGAGCGCGCTCGATGCGAAGGACCTCGTGGCTCTCGTGCGCTCGGCGTTCCCCCGGCTCCCGGACGACCGCTTCCTGGGGATCCTGGTGGACGTTCCGCGCGATGCGGCCCGCGACAACCCGGACTGGGCCGCCCGGCGCCGCATGTGCGAGGAGTGGTTTCTGACCCTGTCCGCAGGCTGCGCCGAGATCCCGCTCGAGGGGGTGCGGCTCGTCGCCTATTCCGACGTCGGCTCCAACAACGCAGATCTGCCCACCGAGGCGGTGCTGATCGAGTCCTCGCTCCCGCCGACCGCCGAGGAACTGCCTTCCTCGGGCCGGACGGTTCCCTTCGCGGAGGTGCTCCGGGAGACCCAGATCCTCCTCGCGCCGACCGAGTACTCGACGACCGCGCCGCTCAAGATCGCGGGGAAGAAGACCGGCTTCCGGGCCGCCACCATGCCCGGCTTCGCCGCATCCATGATCCCCGCCCTGAGGGTCGACTACGGCGAGGTGGCGAGGCGGGTGGACCTGATCCGGGAGCGTCTCGACCGCGCCGAGGCAGCCGAGATCCGGTTTTCCGACGCTGCCGGAAGGGAATTCGACGTGCACTTCGACCTGCGCCATCGCAGCGCCCACGCGAGCTCGGGCCGCTTCCCCGTGCGCGGCATGGCGGGGAACCTTCCCAGCGGCGAGGCGTACATCGTCCCGTACGAGGGCGAGCGGGAGACCCCGAGCGCGACCGAGGGGAAGCTCCCCGTCCAGATCGGAGATGAGATCGTCGTCTTCACGCTGCGCGCGAACCGCGCCGTCGCGGTGGACGGCCCGGGCCCCGCCGCCGCCGCGGAGCGCGACCACCTGCGCCGCGAGCCGGCGTACGGGAACATGGCCGAGCTGGGCTTCGGCGTGCTGGGAGATTTCGGGATCGCTCCCGTGGGCGAGATCCTGCTCGACGAGAAGCTGGGCCTGCACGTCGCCTTCGGACGCTCCGACCACTTCGGGGGCTGCGTCGGACCGGAGGCGTTCTCCGCACCGGCGGAGGTCATCCACCTCGACCGCATCTACATCCCGGCCACCCAGCCGCGGCTGCGCGTGCCGTCGCTGACCCTTCGCTACCCGGACGGGTCGTCGGAGCGGTTGATGGAGGACGGCGCGTACCGGATCTTCTGAACTGCGTCCCCGGCGGGGGGCGCCTCGCGGGCGCCTCGCATCCTGCGTGCCCGCGAACCTCCGTCGAGCCTCGCCGGCACGTGGCGTTAACGGTTGGGGCCAACGCATGCGACCCGATGTGTAGACCACTGTGTAGAGGGAGACACGAATGGCCACGAATCTCGCTCTGGACGACAAACTCGTCGCGGAGGCCAAGCGGCTGGGCAAGCACCGCACCAAGCGTGACGCCGTCAACGAAGCGATCGCCGAGTACGTGGCACGTCGAAGGCGTCGGAAAGTCCTCGACCTGTTCGGGAAGATGGACTGGGACCCCGACTACGACTACAAGGCCGAGCGCAGGCGCCGGGGGTGAGAGTCCTCGTCGACACGTCCGTTTGGTCGCTCGCCCTTCGAAAGAAGGGCCTCGCCGATCATCCGGCGGTCCGTGGCCTCTCCTCCCTCCTCCGCGCCAACGAGAACGTGTTCGTCAGCGGCCTCATCCTCCAGGAGGTGCTCCAGGCGTTCCGCTCGGAGGCCTCGCTTCGAACGATCGTCCGGCATCTCGAGCCCTTCCCACTGCTGGCACTCCAGCGCCCTGACTACGTCCACGCTGCGGCCCTGCATCGCCGCTGCGCCGCCAAGGGCGTGAGCGTGTCGACGGCCGACTGTCAGATCGCCGCGGCCGCGATCCGGCATGATTGCCGCCTGCTCACAGCGGACAGGGACTTCGAACGGATCGCCCGCGTGAGTGAACTCAAGCTGATGTGACCCGAGGTGCTGCGCCTCGACGAAGCGGACGGAGGCGGCCCGCACGTGGTCGAGCCAGGCGCGGGTCGGCTCGAAGCCGTACTTCTCCTCCAGGGTCTTCAGGGGCGGGTTGTCGAGCGTCCACATCCCCTCGTCGGCCTGCACGTTCCCGGCCGCGAACGCTGCGAGAGCCAACGCCACGACCCACACGCGGACTCGCTTCCCCCAGGAAGTTGCGCGCGACAGGTCTCGTTCCTCCCTCGCGTACCGGGCATCGGGCCCACGGTGCGCCGAGACTGCCACGAGAAGAGGCCGGAATCGCGGAGCCCCGGACGTCATCAGCGCCCGAGACCGTCCACGAGCCGCCGGAGCAGCCGATCCTGTCCCTCGGGCGGAAGCTCTCCCTGGATCCCGGCGACGTGACGCCCCGCGGCGGCCGCGAGTCCCGGGCCTCGGCCGGGCTCGGAGAAGCGGAAGCTCCCGGCGCCGATCGACGGAGAGTCGCCGCCGATCTCGCCCCGGGTCGCGTAGTGCGCCCGCAGCTTCGCGAGTGCCTCGCGCGCGGCTGCGGCACTTTGCAGATCGCTCAGGAACATCCGCGCGCGGCGGCCGTCGATCTCGTACACGGCGAGGACCCCGCCCGGGAGGAACGCGTGCCCGAGCAGGTCGGCGGGCACGTAGCGCTCGCTGCGCAGTACGCGGCCTTCCTCCGGAAGCGGGTCGAGGATCGGGGGCAGCGACCGATCGCCCGCGATCCCGTCGCACACACGGCCCAGGAGCCGCTCGAGCATCTCGACACGCTGCGGGGCCTCGTCGTCGGCCAGGACGTGCACGAAGATGCGATCCTTCCACGCCGCGCCCACGCTTCGGGAGCGGTAGCCCTCGGCGCACCATTCCTTCGGCATGTCCCCCTCCCCCACGCCGCTGCGGTAGATGCCGAAGGCAGCCAGTGCCTCCCCCATGTCGAAGAGGTCGAGCGTCACGCCGGCGCGTGCGTCGTCCGCGCTCTCGTACCGGACGTGGAGGAGCCGCCGGAACCCGTACTCCACGTAACGCGGCGCCCCGCCGTCGAGGTACTCGTAGAGGGTGTCCGGGACGTACGCCGCGGGGCCCTCCGCGACGCGCCATCCGGCGAGTGCCGAAGGCGGAGGGAGCAGCGCTTCCAGGTCGACCGTCGGCCCGGCCGGCGCGCAGCCTGTCGCGAGCGCGAGCGCCACCGAGAGCCTCGCGAGCCGTCCCGTCACGGCGGTCCCTACGCCTGCGGGAAGCGGAGCAGCCGGTGGGCCTCGACCAGATCCGCCCGGACGCCGCGGCCGAAGGGGCAGGCGCCGTCGCACGCGCCCCGGCAGCCGGCGCACGCGGCCGCCGTGCCCCGACGGGGCAGCTCCCCGTACAGTCGCATCGCTTCCTTCTCCCGGCCGTAGTACCTGAAGTACATCGCGTAGCGCATCACGTCCGCCACCGCCACGCCATGCGGGCACTCCGCCTCGCACGTCCCGCAGAAGCGGCAGACCTTGTCGAGCATCTGCTCGCGGTAACGGCGCAGCATGCCGAGCTCGGGGGCCGTCGGCTGCGAGCCGACCGCGGCGGCGACCTCCCGCAGCAATCCGTAGTTGGTGATCGTGACGGCAACGCTGGCCACGTCCGGATTCGTGAGCGCCCACTTGACGGTCGCCTGCCGGAAGGAGAGCCCGCCCGCCTCGAGGTCCGCGATCTCGTTCTGGCGGTTGCCGGCGTTGGTCTTGAAGACGACCGTGCCGATCCCCCGCTCCGCGGCCCGCCGCAGGATCCCCGCCTGGTCGGGGTAGGAGAGGAAGTCGTACTTGATGAAGAACACCTCGAAGCGGCCGTCGTCGATCGCGGCGTTCATGCACTCCTGCATGGTGCCGTGGTGGCCGGACATCCCGAGGTGCCTCACCTTGCCCGCGCGCTTGGCCTCTTGAATCGCTTCGTGGAACGGCTCGACGCGCAGCTCCGAGGGAAAGCGGATCATGGCGGCGTAGTACACGTCGATGTAGTCGGTGCCGAGGCGCCGAAGACTCGCGTCGATGTCGTCGAGGACGCTCCGCGGCGACGCGTTCGGTCGCACCTCGTTCCCGGTGAAGAGCACCAGCCCCTCGCGGGGCCGGCCGGATTCCCGGAGCGCCTGGCCGAGCGCTTCCTCCTCGCGGCCGTCGAGGTACTGGCCCGAGGAACAGAAGGTGTTGATCCCGGCGTCGAGCGCCGCCCTTGCGAGCGGCGGGTTGTCGACCCCGTGGGCGCCGAAGGCGATCTCCGAGACCTTCAGTCCGGTGCGCCCGAGCGGGCGATATTGCATCTCGCGCGGCGCCGCGTCCGTGCGCTCGGGGCTGGCCGGACAGCCCATCACGGCGAGGCCCGAAGCGGCGGCGGCGATCTGCAGGAACGTGCGGCGGTCGGTGTCGTCCCGGTGTGCTGCCATGGCGACCTCCGGTGTGTGCCTATCCTATCAGAGACGGCGTGCGGCCGGACGAGGATTTTCGTTGCGCGGCGCGCATGACCCCCGTTACGATGCCTCGAGCCTCGCAACCGCGAGAAGGGGTTGCGCATGACGAAATCGATCCGGTTCCGGCTGAACGGCCGCCCGCTCACCCTCACCACCGACGAGAACCGCACGCTGCTCTGGGTTCTTCGCACCGACCTGGAGCTCACGGGCACGAAGTACGGCTGCGGGGAAGGACATTGCGGGTCGTGCACGGTCCTCGTCGACGGAAACGCCGTCCGCGCCTGCACGACGGTGCTCAAGGAGATCGCGGGGCGATCGGTCACCACGATCGAAGGGCTCGCGAGCGGCGACACTCTGCACCCGCTCCAGGAGGCCTTCGCGGAACACCACGCATTTCAGTGCGGTTACTGCACCTCCGGCATGATCATGAACGCGGTCGGCCTGCTCGGGAAGCACCCGCAACCTTCCCGCGCGGCGATCCTCGAAGGCATGGAGCACAACCTCTGCCGCTGCGGCGCGCAGCAGCGGATCGTGGCGGCGATCGAGGACGCCTCCCGCAGGACGGGAGGCAAGTCATGACGGCCACCCTCGACATCGATCGCCGCTCCTTCATCAGGCTCGTCGGCGGAGGGGTCGTCGTATTCGTGAGCCTGGGCCCCTCGGCCCTCCTCGGCCAGGAGCGACGGCGCTCGTATCCGACCGACTTCAATCTGTACCTGCGCATCGGGGAAGATGGACGCGTGACGGTCTTTTCGGGCAAGATCGAGATGGGCCAAGGCGTCCTGACCTCGCAGGCGCAGATGGCCGCCGACGAGCTCGGCGTCTCGCTGCAAGCGATCGACATGGTCCTCGGCGATACCGAACGCTGCCCGTGGGACATGGGGACCTTCGGCTCGCTCACGACGCGCATGTTCGGCCCGGCGCTCCGGGCGGCCTGCGCGGCGGCGCGCGGCGTGCTGCTTCAACTCGCCTCCGAGCGGCTGGCCGTCCCGAAGCAGGACCTCGTCGTCGACAACGGCGTCGTCTCCGTCAAGGCGGATCCCACGCGCAGGGTCTCCTATGCGGATCTGGCCAAGGGCAAGACGATCAGCCGCACGCTCGACGAGAAGGCGGTCCTGCGCTCGATCGCCGAGTTCCGGGAGATGGGACAGTCTCCACGCCGGCTCGACGCGAAGGACAAGGTGACCGGCAGGGCACGATTCGCGGGCGACATGCGACTCCCCGGAATGCTGTACGCGCGAATCCTCCGTCCTCCCGCGCACGGCGCGAGGGTCGCGAGCGTCGACACGTCGGCCGCCGCCGGGATGAGCGGCGTCACCGTCGTCAACCGCGACGGCCTGGTCGCGGTGCTGCACGCCGACCCGGAGCTCGCGGGCAAGGCACTCGACGCGGTGCGGGCGACCTGGAGCCCGTCGGAGCCGGGGGCGGACCAGAACGGGATCTTCGACGAGCTCTTGCGACGCGCGGCAGAGCCGGAGGTAAAGACGGCCCAGGGCGACATCCCGGCCGCGCGCGAGGGCGCGGCCAAGCGCTTCGACGAGACCTATCGCAAGGGCTACGTCGCGCACGCTCCGATGGAGCCGCACGCCGCGCTCGCCGAGATGAAGGACGGCAGGATGACGGTCTGGGCATCCACCCAGACGCCGTTCCCGACGCGCGACCGGATCGCCCGCGCGCTCGGCCTGGACGCGGAGAAGGTACGGGTGATCACCCCCTACGTTGGCGGCGGCTTCGGCGGGAAATCCGCCGGCCTTCAGGCGGAGGAGGCCGCAAGGCTCGCCGTGCTCACGGGCAAGCCGGTGATGGTCGCGTGGACGAGGGCCGAGGAGTTCTTCCACGACACGTTCGACCCTGCCAGCGTCGCGCGGATCGAGTCCGCGCTCGACGCGAGCGGCAAGATCTCGCTCTGGGACTACACGGTCTGGTACGCGGGCGATCGAAGCGCGGACTTCTTCTACGACGTCCCGAACGTGCGGATCCGCGTCTCCGGCGGCTGGATGGGTCGGGGCGCGGAGACGCACCGGTTCGGCGTCGGTCCGTGGCGCGCGCCGGGCGCGAACATGAACGTCTGGGCGCGCGAGTCGCAGATCGATGTCATGGCCGCGGCGGCCGGGGTCGACCCGCTCGAGTTCCGGCTCGGCCACCTGAAGGACGAGCGGATGATCGGCGTCCTGAAGGCGGCCGAGAAGGGATTCGGCTGGAAGCCGGCGCCCGCCCCGAGCGGCCGCGGCGTCGGCGTCGCCTGCGCCATCGACGCCGGCACCTACGCGGCGCTCATGACCCAGGTGAAGGTGGATCCCGCGAAGGGAAGCGTGCGGGTCGAGCGTGTCGTGTGCGCCCAGGACATGGGGATCGTGATCAACCCCGCCGGCGCGACGACGCAGGTCGAGGGGTGCATCACCCAGGGCCTCGGCTACGTGCTCAGCGAGGAGCTGCGCTTCCGGGGGGGCGAGATCCTCGATCGGAACTTCGACACGTACGAGCTCCCGCGCTTCTCCTGGCTGCCGAGGATCGAGACGGTCCTCGTCCGAAACGACGCGCTCGCGCCGCAGGGAGGGGGCGAGCCGGCGATCGTGGGGATGGGAGCGGTGATCGCGAACGCGATCTTCGACGCCTGCGGTGCCCGATTGATGCGGCTGCCGATCACACCGGATCGTCTGAAGGGAAAGCGAGCGGCGGCGGCCGCACTGCACGGCGCCGCCCCGCTCTCCCGGAACGGGTACTAGCCGGATCTGGTCCGCGGCCTGGTCGAGGCTTCGCTGCTGTCGATCGCCTGACGCCTCTCGCGCGCGCTCCTCGAGATCCCCTTCCTGGATCGGGCCGCGTACGCCGCGTCGACCCTAGGGCGCAACCCACACGGCGGCGGGATATCCGACGAAGTGATAGAGGTTCGCGGGCGCGGTCTCGCCGAGGCCGACGTCCCGCACGCGCAGCTCCGGCGCGCCGACCGACGTCGCGTACGCCAGGGGCATCCCGACCGGCGTCCCGATGCCGAGCGATGCCGCCGTCCGGCGCAGGACCAGCATTCCGAAGGGGATCGAGAACCGCCCGCACCACGTGGCTCGGTAGGTGTCGGGCTCCGCGGGATCCACGAACGTCTCGTAGAGCGTCCGGATCTTCTCGACGCTCACGGGTCCCGCAGCGGGGCCCGCGAGAAGCTCTCGATCGCGCGCGGTGGCCTTCGTGTACGGCTCGATCCCGCCCTCCCCGAACGGCACCTGGCGGAAGTCGGGACCGTAATGGACGGCGTCCGCCGAGATGACGATCGCGACGTCCTGCCCGAGCGTAAGGCCCCGCTTCTGCAGCGACGCCGCGAGGGCGTCGCCGAGTCGCGTGGCGATCTCCTCGAGCTTCTCGAAGCGCGCCGCGGGGGCCAGGATCGGCACGATCTCGAGCGCGGGATTCGCGTGCCGGAGCCAGTACACCTCCGCCTCGATCGAATGCTCGGCGTCGTGCGCGGCCGCGTCCCGCGACGCCTCGTCGGGCGGCATCGCGGCGAGCAGCTCCTCGCGGATCCCGGAGACCGCCACGGGCCCGTCGGGAGAGCGCCAGGCGTCGTACGGGTCGAAGACGATGCGCTCGCGGACCCGGTACTTGCGGTACTGGTGGAACACGCCGATCACGATCACGGTCTTGGCGGTGACGAGGGGAAGCACGGCTCGATACACGCGTCCCGCGTAGAGGTAGTCGTCGTGCGGCGAGAGTGCGCCGATCACGCCGGGCGGAGGGGATGGCCCCAGCCGATCGGGGGCCGGCCCTTCCGCGGAGAGATCCCATGTCTTCCGCATCTGCTCCGGCGTCGAGGCGAATCCGACGGCGTCCCGCTGTCCGCGGAGGCGGTCGGTCGAGGGGATTCCCATGCTGGCGCGCGTCTCCTCGAGCGAAGGGGCACGCTCCCCCGCGGGATAGGGGATCGCCTGTGCGAGCACGACGGCGGTGACCCAGATGCCGAGCGATCCGATCATGGCGTGACCTCCGAGGACGGGCTCACTTGCCGAGCTCGTACAGGTACTCGACGAACGACATCACCGCGCCGTCGAACCCCTGGATCTTGGGATGGGTCGCCTCGATCACGTAGTACTCGTCGGGCGCGTGGGCGCCGCTGCCGTGCCCCAGACCCCAGTGGGCGGCGGCGAGATCGAGCGGCGGCCCGGTGAAAACGTATCCCGGGTACGAGCCGGCGTTGCGCAGCCAGAGCACGGGATCGATGCCGTTCCGCCGCAACACGGCCAGCTGCGCCTGGATCAGCGGCGCGTCCGCGGAGGTGCTCGTCGGGTCGTATCCGCCCGTGACGTTCACCTCGATGTCGCCGAACCCCCGTTTCGCCAGGTGGGCCTTGAGCGCGGCGACGGCATCCGCGAATCTCATGTCGGGTACCAGGCGCAGATCGAGCTTCGCCGCCGCGCGATGCGGGAGGACCGTCTTGCCGCCGGGTCCCGTGTAGCCCGCGACGAGCCCCTCGATGTTCACCGTCGGCTGCGACAGCAGCCTCTCGTTCGCCTCCGCCCACGGCAGGTCTTCGATCCAGCGCCGCACCGAGATCTGCTCCTTCATCGTCGCCTCGTCGCTGCGCCGCGCCGCCGCGTGCACCATCGCCTTTTCCTCGGCCGTGAGCGGTCTCGGCTTCGGGTATCCGTCGATCGTGATCGTGTTGCCGTCGGCCGACACGAGCGTGTCGAGCGCCTTGATCAGGTGCCATGCGGGGCTGTCGACCATCGCCTTGAGCGAGGAGTGAATGTCCCTCGCCGGTCCCCGCCCCCACCTCTCGCCGCTCGCCACCAGCTCGCACTCGACGAGCCCCTTGGATCCCAGCCCGACCGTGACCACGCCGTCGAGCTCCTGCTCCGCCGAGGGCATGAAGACGCCGACCGCGTCGCGCAGCGCGGCTTCGACCTCGGGCCGGCGAACGAGCTGCGCGATGTGCGGCGAGCCGATCTCCTCCTCCCCTTCGGCGACGAGCACCAGGTTGACCGGCATCTTCTTCCCCGCGCCCCGGATCGCGTGGAGCGCCGCGAGCAGCGCCGCCTCGGGTCCCTTCTGGTTCACCGCGCCGCGGCCGACGATCACCTTCCCGATCCCCGGCTTGTCGACGAGACGCGCCTCGAGCGGCGGCGAGGTCCACTCCGCCGGGTCGAACTGCTTGACGTCGTACATGAAGTAGAGGCCGACCGTCTTCGCAGCGCCTGCGTCGAGGGTCGCGAAGACCCCGGGCTTCCCGTCGGTCTCGATCACGGTGGCCTTCTGGAACCCCGCGTCCCTCGCGAGTTGCGCCATGAGCCGGGCGCCGTCGGGGTAGCCGCGCTTCTCGGCGGCGATCGAGGGCGCCGCGATCCAGTTGCGCAGCCGCTGGACCGCTTCATCGTGGCGCTTCGCGACCTCACGCCGGATCTCGGCCAGATCGGGATCGGCCGCGCGGGCGCAGATCGGGACGAGGCAGGCGGTGACGGCGACGATCCCGGCGAAAACCGCCTTCTTCAGAGTGGGGGGCATCATGGTTCCTCACCTTCCAGGACCGCGGGCCACGTCGAGATGCCGCAGACAGCCCGGAACTCTCCGGGAAATGCTACACGACTCGCCGTGGACCGTGGGGGGAATCGACCGTGTCCTGGGATTCACGAAGGAAGGAGGCCGCGCGCGACCGTGGCCGGCACCGGTATCCTGTCCTCTGAAGTCTCCGGGCGCCTTGGCGGAGGCGGAGAGGCGCCTCCGCTCACGGACCTCCGGAGCCGGCCGGAGCCGCCAAGCCCGAAAGGGCCTTGCTCGACGTGGTCGCGAGCGCCTTGTGCGTGAAGACGATCCGCTCCCTCTCGACGTCGTCGAGCAGGACCTCGGGCGATTGCGATGGAATCCCAGCAGCTTCCGGATCGGGTCGCTCAGGATCGTGCAGCCCATCGCGACGACGCTCAGCCCGACCGGCAGCAGGACGAGGATCGTCCAGACCATGGTCTCCGGAACGGCGGGCGGACGATCGGCTCCTTGTTCGCCTGGATCACAGGATCGGGCTGGATCGCGGCTCGGGTCTCTCGATTGCCCATCCCCTCCGCCCTCGCGGGCGTTCGATCACCCCTCACCACGCTCCTTTCCCCGGAACGCGCCGGACCGGTCGGAGCGGAATCTCTCCCGTCGCGCGCGCCGTGGCGATCTGGGAGCGCGCTCGGGGCGGATCACCCGGAGGCACTCGAATTCAAGAGCACGCGGGCTCTCGCGTGCTTGGCCCTGGGTCGCCACGCCGAGTCCGAGGCGCTCCACGAGGGGACGCTCGCGACGACCCGCCGAGTGCTGGGCGAGGATCACCCCCGCCGCGCTCGTCTCCATGAACAATCTGGACGACGAATGCGACGAGGAGTGGCCTCGAGCCAGAACGGGGAACCGACAAGGCACCATTGCACAGGAATTGCACAAAAAAACCACACGATCCGTGGTTCCCCCGAGGGCCCACGCGCGTATTCTCTTCTCTGAGTCGAGAGCAAGCGCACGACCGGGAGGGACCATGGTGCGTCACCTCGCCAGGCGACGCCGGTTGTCGGTCACGCCAGGACTCGCCCCCGCGCTCGCTGCGGTGGCCGTCCCGTTTCCTCTCAGCGAGAGCCGACCATGACGAGAGTCACGATCGCCGGCGGGACGTTCGCCATCGTGCTCGTCCTCCTCGCTCTCCCCTTCGGCCGCCGAGCGATCGAGCCGGTCGTCCATCCCGCCGCGGCGACATCGTCCGCGCGCACACCCTCAACCACGCCTGCGGCCGCGGAGACCCACCGGCCCGCGGAAATCCATCAGGGGTTCCTCTACGGCCGGATCCTCACCGTCGACGGCTCCACCTACGAGGGGCGGCTGCGCTTCGGGGGCGACGAGGAGGCGTTCTGGGGCGACTACTTCAACGGCTCGAAGGACGGGAACCCCTGGCTGGCCCAGGTGCCGCCAGAGCGGCTGCCCAAGCAGCGCCGCCCGATCGAGATCTTCGGGATCACGATCGCCGTCAGGGAGAGTCCGATCGACGCCGACCGGAAGCTCATGGCGCGCTTCGGCGACATCGCGCGCATCGAGGCGCGCGGACTTCGCGGGGTGCGGGTGATGCTCAAGAGCGGGACCGTGTTCGACCTCGACCGCCTCGAGGCCGGCGACTTCGACGACGGCGTGCGGGTGTGGGACGGCAGGCGGGGCGTCGTCGACCTCGACAGTCTGCGGATCCGCGCGATCGAGCTCCTCCCGACCCCGTCGCTCCATGCCGCCCCCTCCCGGCTGCACGGTACCGTGCGCACGCCGCAGGGTGACTTCACGGGCTTCGTCCAGTGGGACCGGGAGGAGTGCGTCGGCCCCGACGAGCTCGAGGGCCATACCGACGAGGGCGATCTCCGCCTCCGCTTCGACGCCATCCGCTCCATCGCGCGCCGCGCGCGGGACAGCGCCCTGGTGACGCTGCACGACGGCCGAGAGATCGTGCTCTCCGACACGCGCGAGGTCGGCCACGGCAACCGCGGGATCTACGTCGACGACCGGCGCTACGGCCGGGTGCTGATCTCCCGGGACGCCTTCGAGCGCATCGACTTCAGCCCCGGCGGCAGCGGCCCGGCCTACGGCGACTTCCCGCCGGGGCGTCCGCTCACGGGTAGCGTCACCACCCGCGCCGGCGGCCGCCTCGCCGGCCGGCTGGTCTACGACCTCGACGAGAGCGAGACCACCGAGACGCTCGACGCCCCCTCCCGGGGCGTGGACTACACCATCCCCTTCGGCCTGATCGCCTCGATCGTGCTCCCCGGCCGCGAAGAGCGCGGCGGCCAGCGCGCCCGGGTGACCCTCCACAGTGGCGAGGAGCTGCAGCTCGACTCCGCCGGCGATCTCGGCGAGGGGAACGCCGGCATGCTGATCTTCGTCGACGGGCGTCCGCGCCCCGAGTACGTACCCTGGACCGACGTCGCGCGGATCGACCTCGACCGCGCGCCGGCGATGTACCCGCCGCTCGTCCGTTCTGCGCCAACGGCAGAGCGCGCGACGCCTGGAAGCCGTTAGCGGGTGCAGGCGGCGGGGATCGAAGCTGTGCACGGGTTCAGCGAAGGGGGCGAGGGCGAGCGACGCTCGCTGCGCGCAGCCAATCGTCCGTTGCCATCTTCCGATCTCGAGCTCTCCGGAGTCCCCCGCTGTTCCCCCCGGGGAGTCGCAGGGGGCGGGGGCCCGTAGCTTGGCGGGCGCCCCGCAGCGCGAGCCGAGTCTCCCTCCTACTCGAAATGGATGTCATCAACGACGACCTCGCCGGACACGAACGCCCCCGCGCGATCCGAGGGGTTCCACAGGCCGAGGATCACGAGCCGCGCCAGGTCGATCGTGTTGAACTCGGTCAGCGGAACGCGGAACGTTCTCCAGCCGGCCTTGTCGCGGCGCGACGCGTGCTCGATCAGGTTGATCGACTGCATGTTCGTCTGCGGCCCTTCCAGCTTCAATTCGAGCCTGGCCACGTCGTCCGGTAGCTTCAGCCGCATGGCCACGGCCCTGGATGCGCTCGCTCGGTAAGGGCGACTGGACCTTCCGGCGCGTGGAGATGCGCGCCAGGATGCCGATCGGCCAGGGCATCTGGCCGGCGTTCTGGATGCTCCCCTCGAACACGATCTACGGCACCTGGGCCGCCAGCGGCGAGATCGACATCGTCGAATACCTCGGCAGCCACCCCTCCAGGATCTTCGGCACCATCCACTACGGTGGTGCCTGGCCATACAACGTCTACTCCTCGACCGACTACGTCCTGCCGGGCGCCACGTTCCACGACGATTTCCACCTCTTCGCCGTGGAGTGGGAGCACGGCGAGATCCGCTGGTACGTGGACGACCTGCTCTACGCGATCCGGTCCGCGTGGTACTCCACCGGCGGACCGTTTCCCGCGCCGTTCGACGTCGACTTCCACGTGTTGCTGAACTTGGCCGTCGGCGGGAACCTGCCCGGTCCCCCGGACGCCACGACCGTCTTTCCGCAGGAGTACGTGATCGACTACGTGCGGGTCTACCAGCAGCCGCCGGGGGTCACGATCACCAGTCCGACGGCCGGAGACGTGATCGCGCCCGGCGGCGATCTGACCATCACGGCCGATGTCGCCGACGCAGCGTCGACCGAGCCGGTGCAGTTCCTGCAGGGCAGCGCGGTTCTCGGGGAGGACGCGACGCCGCCGTTCGAGTGGACGGTGCCGGAGGTCGCGGCCGGGTGCTACACCCTGCGGGCGGTGACGAGGCACGACCGCGGGCAGTCGCTCTCGTCCTGGCCCGTGCAGATCACCGTCGGCGATGGCTGCCCGCAGGCGCCGTACCGGATGAGGCCCGCGACGGTGCCCGGAGCGATCGAGGCCGAAGACTACGACCTCGGCGGCGAGGGGATCGCCTACCACGACGCCAACGCCAACAACAACGGACGCGCCTATCGGCCCACCGAGGGGGTCGATCTGGAGGCCACGACGGATCTCGGCGGCGGCGCCAACGTCGGGTGGGTCGTGCCCGGCGAGTGGATCGAGTACACGGTGGACGCCGCCCCGGGGAACTACGACGTCGAGGTGCGGGTCGCCTCGATGGTCGCCGGCGGCACCCTGCACCTCGAGTTCGATGGAGTGGACAAGACCGGCCCCATCGTCTTCGACGCCACCGGCGGCTGGCAGAACTGGACCACCATCCGCGCCGAGGACGTGACGCTCGGCGCCGGCGTCCAGACGATGCGTCTCGCGATCGACGCCGGGGAGTTCAACGTCAATCACATCACGATCGCCGAGCCGCCGGATGCCGACGGCGATCGTGTGCCGGATCGGGTGGACAACTGCCCAAGGATCCCGAACCCGGACCAGGCCGACTACGACGGCGACGGCGACGGCGACGCCTGCGACCCGGACGACGACGGCGACGGCATTGCGGACGGGGCGGACGCCTGCGACTTCTCCGACCTCGCTCCCACCGTGGTCATCGACGGCTGCGATTCGGCGACGGCGAACTTGTTGGGTGCCGACGGCTGCACGTTCTCCGACCGGATCGCCGCGGCGGCTGACGCCGCGACCAATCACGGCGACTTCGTCAGGAACGTGACCCGGCTGATGAACGCCGCCAAAAATGCCGGTCTCATCAGCGGCGCGCGACAGGGCGCGGTGGTGAGATGCGCGGCCACCTCGGTCCTTCCCTAGGTCGTGCGCTCGGAACAGCGGGATGGCGACCGCTCGCGCGGGTGCCGTCGGGCGG
>Ga0316622_100000207_pt1 | contig 31491 bp, 22 predicted proteins | sample OWC_Aug_OW2_C1_D_FD_207646 | JGI IMG/M metagenome (GOLD analysis project Ga0316622, IMG submission 207646) | Wetland soil microbial communities from Old Woman Creek delta, Ohio, United States - OWC_Aug_OW2_C1_D5_C | ecosystem: Environmental > Terrestrial > Soil > Wetlands | place: USA: Ohio... | reverse complement strand
AGAACGGGACCTTTTCACCGTGAGAAGACGGGGGTCGGCCACACGGATCAGTCGCGCCGCGTCCCCACGTTCGCCCAACTGATGATCTTGTCGACGGTGAAGTGCAGGGCGAGGCGGTTCGGCGTCCACATGGCGCGGAAGAACATCTCCTGGGCCCGCTCGCTCTGGTAGTACCGCCGCGCGTGCTCACGGCAGACGCGCTCGATGATGGGGCGGTCCTCGACGATCTGCGCGCGCGCTTTGAGGGTGAGCCCGCCGCTGAACGGTAGACGGAGACCGGTCGACGAGATGCAGAGGGCGCAGCGGGGGTGACGGCGATAGGCCTTCTCCTTCGCGCGCCCTCTGACGGTTGTGCTCCAGATCTCCGCGTCGAGGAAGCAGTAGAAGTGGACGGTGACCATCGGCGTGCCGTCCTTGGTGAGGTGGCTGATGAACACCTCGCGCCCGGCCTGGAGGAGCTGATCGATTTGCTCCTTCGAGAGCTGGGTTTCCGGGTGCTGGGTTGGGTCGCCCCACTTGTCGATCAGCGCGGGGTCGAGCCGCGCGGCGAACTGCTCTTCCTTGGCGGATCGATCGCGGTCCCCCATGGGCGCTCCGCTCATGTCAGCAGGTAACCGCCGTCCACGACCAAGGTCGTGCCGGTGATGTATGCCGCCCCCGGGCTGGCGAGAAACAGCACCGCCGTGCCGATCTCTTCGGGGGACGCGACGCGCTTGAGGGCGATGCGCGCTTCCATCGACGCCTGCAAGCCGGCCTTGAATGCCGCGGCCGTGCCTTCGGTCAGGGTGGCGCCGGGACAGACGGCGTTCACCGTGATCGCGTCCCGCGCCAGCTCCAACGCGGCGCTCGCGGTAAACATGTTCACGCCGCTCTTGGAGGTGTTGTAGCACGCCAGGCCGATGACGGAGGGATGGAACGATTCGATGGAGGAGATGTTCACGATGCGGCCGCCGCGGCCGCCGGCCTTCATGGCCCGGGCGGCGGCGCGCGTGCAGAGAAAGACGCCCCGCAGGTTCACCGCCATGACACGGTCCCAGTCGGCCGCCTTCATGTCGTTGAGCTTGCCGAACGGGAAGATGCCGGCGTTGTTGACCAGGATGTCAACCCGGCCGAGCGTCTCGACGCTGCGATCGACCATGGCGGCGACGGCTGCCTCGTCGGCCACATCGGCCTCCACCGCCAGCGTTCGTCGGCCCAGCTGCTGCAACTCGGCGGCGACGCGTTCCGCACCGGCACGGTCGCGGTCGGCGACGACGACGTCGGCACCAGCCTGTGCCAGGCGATGCGCCGTGGCTCTGCCGATGCCGGAACCCCCGCCGGTGACGATCGCCACTTTACCCGACAGGTTGAAGAGCGCTTCGATTTCGGGATGCAACATGGGTTCACTCCGTTCTTTGCTTCGGTCTGTCGGGGAGGGACGCAAGGTCGGAGTTCGTCCGTGGTCTCGAAGCCGAGACTGCAGGCGCGACCTCCACCGCGGCGCCGCGCGGGGCATAGTTCGGTGAGGCGTAATACATCCGGTGCTGAAGGTGGCCGTAGTCGCCCACGAGGTGAAGGGGTTTGATGGGCGACGGGATGACGTTCTGGCTGCTCTGCCAGCTGCGGAACTGATAGGGCTCCCAGGCGTGATAGGTGATCACCTGGCCGGGCTGCACGATGGGGCTGGTCTTGATTGATGCTTCGAACTCTCCCAGGTCATTGAACACCCGGGCGCGATCGTGGTCGCGCAGGCCGCGCGTCGCGGCGTCGCGATCGTTCATGTAGACGACGGGCTCGCCGCGTTGGAGGCGGAGCATGTGCCCGTGGTCGCGCCAGATCGCGTGGATCGACCAGCGCGTGTGTCCACCGGTGAGACGCAACGGGAAGGAGCCGCCCTGCTCGGGGGGGTCCTTGTGACGCGGCAACGCTTCGTCGGCTCGGAGGAACCACGGGTGGTCCAGGTAGAACTGCTGCCGGCCGGTGAGCGTCGGCCAGGGTTCCTTCTGCTCGACGAACCACTGCGACGGGTAAATCGTCTCGTGCGGGTCAAAGTCGCTGCACACGGCGGTTCCGGGTCCGTACATACCGATGTCGCGAATCCGGACCGCGCCCTGCTTGACGGCCTCCTCCCACGTGACCCCCTTGGTCTGCGATGAGTTGCTGACGATGTACTGGAGCGGCGCCACGTCGTCGTGCCAGGAGAAGCGGCCGTCGAAGCTCCACTGGTCGTAGACCGTGGCGAGATCGCGGGCCTCGCCAAGAACGCCGGTGTACGGTCCGACGCCCCGTTCGCGCGCGCGTTGCTGGATCATCTCCGCCAGCCGGCCGTAGATCTCCCACTCGCTCTTGGCCTCGCCAAGTGGTTCGACCGCCTTGTCGCCGAAGACGATGTAGGGAAGGTAACTCTGGCCGTACTTGATGCCGCGCTTCTCGTAGTACGCGGCGGCCGGCAGGACGATGTCGGACTTGAGGGCGGTCGTCGACATGCGGAAGTTGATGCTGACGATGAGATCCAACTTGGGCCAGAGGACTTTCTCGGCCACTTGCGGCGCCGCCCAGCGCCGCAGCGGATTGGCCGCGGTGGCGAAAAAGATCTTCGGGCTGCGTTTGGGCGGCAGGTACATGGGCATCCATCCCTTGTCGACCGCTTCGCGAACGCATTCCGCCGCGCTCTTGCCCAAGGCGTCGTCGTACCACCCCTGGCGGCCGGACACCTCCGCCATACCGGCGTGGTACCAGAGCCAGAGGGCGTACGACTGGAACGGCCGCTCCTCGCGCGACACCTGGCGCATGTACTGCTCGATCATGCGCACGCTTGGCCGGTAGACCTTGAGGCCGAGACGGGCAACGATGTTCATCTCGTAGCCGCTCGCGAGGGACTCGAAGCCGAAGAGACTCCACATGGCGCTGAGCCGCAGCCCACCCCCGCGCTTGCCTTGATGGCCCGCAAGCGCGAGCAGCAGGATCATCGCACGTTGCATCAGGTCGGTATGGTAGTGCTTGCACGAGCCGAACGAGGCCAGAATCATCGCGGCGCGGGCCTTGGCAAACTCGCGCGCCACTTGGCGGATCGTGTCTGGCCCGATACCGGTGATGGCCGCGGCGCGCTCCGGTGTGTACTCCGCCAGGCGGCTCTTGAGGAGTTCGAACACGGGCCGCGCCTTGACGGATTTTCCGCTGGCGAGCTGGACCGTGTACACTCCCTCCAAGGCGGGACGGATGTCCGTTTTCATTACGCGGCCGGTCTGCAGGTGCAGGGACTGCAGCGAGTGGCCCTGGGACCCCGGGGCGTCCGCCACGCCACCGGAGAGCTCGTCCCAGAAGTAGAAGATGTCGTCCTGCCCGCCGGCTTGCAGGTCGCTCTGGCGCAGGAAGCGGTGCGTGTCGTCGCGAACGAGCAGCGGCAGGTCGGTCTGCTCCAGCACGTACGGAACGTTGTAGAGGCGCTCGTTGACGATGAGGCTGGCCATCGCCAGGGCGAGTGCCGCATCGGTGCCCGGCCGAGGATTGAGCCAGCGGTCGGAGTGGATGGCTGTCGCATTGTAGTCGGGCGCGACGGTGACCACCTGCGCGCCGCCGTAGCGGGCCTCCCACAGGAAGTGCGCTTCGGGAATGCGCGTGTAGTTCGGGTTCATGGACCAGACGACGATGTAGTCGGAGTGAAACCAGTCGTCCGCTGACCCATCGACGTTCACGAGGCCCCACGTCTGGATGGCCCCGTTCGGCAGGTCGCCGACATTCGAGAGGGTGTCCAGAGTCGGCACGCCGAGGAGAGAGAAGAGGTGCAGCTCCGCCGCCGAGTTGGGACCGAAGTCGATGTTGGTGCCGAAGTCGTAGGCGATCGACGCCGGACCGTCCTTGATGCAGGCGTCGATCACGGCATCGGCGATCTCCGTCAACGCCTGGTCCCAGGAGATGCGCTGCCACTGGCCGGCGCCGCGCGGCCCGACGCGTTTCAACGGCTGCTTGAGGCGGGAGGGACTGTAGCTGAGGCTGCTGTAGCAGGCCCCCTTCTGACAACCGCGTGGACCGAAATCGGGAAGCGAAGCGTTCGTCTGCGAATAGACGTCAGCCTGCTCCTCGCGCCAGACGACACCGTCCTTTACGTACACGTCCCAGCTGCAGGTCGAGGCGCAGTTGGCGCGCAAGTGCGTGGCCTTCACGACGCGGTCCCAGGACCAGCGTTCGCGGTAGAGGTCCTCCCAGGTTCGATACGGGTCGGGCGAGCCGGGCGGAAACTCCGGCGTGGCGGCGCCCGCGGTGGGCACCTGGCGCAGGGAACGCAGACCGAGCGCCAGCACGGTGCCGGTTGCGGATCTGAGGAACGCGCGGCGAGTCAGGCTGAGATCCATTGCGGTTCTCGTCGACAGCGTGGGCGATCCGGCGACGCCGGGACGCGGCGACACGGCGAGCGGAGAGCGCGAGACAGAGCGGAAGCCGTCACTGCAGTACGCCTCGGTCGATCAGAGTGGACATTTCTTCCGGCGACATTCCCAGGAGGTCGCGATATACATGATCGTTGTCCTCGCCGATACGGCGGTACGGCCCGGTGAAACACGGCGTGTCCGAGAGGAGCAGCGGGAGCCGCGCCGCTAGGACGTCGGGACCACGCTCCCACTCGCGGCTGGGCCGCTTCGGGTCCGACACGTAATACGCGGTTCGGCGATACACGTCGCGGCTCCGCAGCTGCGGATCGCTGGCGAGATCCTCGCCCTTCGCAACGATGCCCGCGGGCACGCCACCCGCCTGCAATTGGTTCGCCAGCTCGTGCTTGCTCCAGCGGCGCGTGACCGCGGCGATCTGGGCATCCAGCTCATTCTCGTGGGTGTGGCGGTCCCTGGGTGTGGCGAAGTGTGGGTCGGCTGCCCACTCCGGGTGCCCGAGGACGCCGCAGAGCGAGTGCCATTGCGGCTCATTCCACACCGCGACGGCGCACCATTCGTCCTCGCCGCGGCAGGGGTAGACGTTGTGCGGCACCGCGACCGGATCGTGGTTGCCGCGGCGCTCGGGCGACCGACCGGTCACCTGACCCTCGAGCAGCGCGGTTGCGACCGTGGCCACGCCGGAGCGAAAGATCGAGCCCTCGACGAGTGTCCCGCGGCCGCTGCGGCGACGCCGATCGAGCGCCCCCAGTACGGCAATCGCCTGAAAGAGCGGGGTATGGTAGTCGGAGTATGCGGAGTTGAGGCAGCACGGCGGTTGCTCGGGCAGGCCGGACAGCATGGACACACCGCAGACGTGTTGGGCCATGATGCCGTAGAGCTTGTACGTCTCATACGCGCCGGCACCGAAACCGGTCTGATGAACGATGATCAGCTCGGGGTGGCGCCGGCGCAGCTCGTCAAGATCGAGGCCCCAGCGCGCCAGTGCGCCGCGACGGAAATTCGTCAGGAAGACATCACTCGCCGCGAGGAGACGGTCGAGCACCGCCGCACCCTCGGGCGTGCGTGCGTCGAGCGTGATGCGTCGCTTGAGCGCCTGATACTCCGGCTGGCCCATGCCCATTCCCCAGGGAGGCACGAAGATCAGCTGATCGAGGAGCTCGTTGGTCTCGACCTTGATGACCGTTGCGCCCAACGCGGCGAGGATCCGGCCGGTCAATGGCAGCGCAATGAAGGGGCCGAACTCGACGACGCGGACGCCAGTGAGCGGGTGACGCTGTGGGTTGGCTGCTTCAGCCCCATTTCGTTGGAATGAAGGCCCTATGTGTCCCTCTCCCGCATTGCCCGCGGGAGAGGGTGCGGGTGAGCGCACGTTGTCGTGAAACCTCGCGCTGCGTCGCGATTTGTTGCGATCGTCAGCAGGAAAGGAACCCTCACCTTCCTCCTCTCCCGCCGGCAATGCGGGAGAGGAAATCCGAATCGCAGGGAAGCTGGTTCTGAAAAGATCGACAGTCTCGAAAGCGGGAATCCAGGCACACCCGCCCTCGGCTTTCCCGCCTGGATGCTCGCCTGCGTGGGCATGACGAGAGAGATCGCTCAGGTTGCAGACATAGGTCCGCCCCGGAAGCCCGCTGCTCTTGCCAGTCGTGTGGAGGGGCGAGAGCGGGCGCTTCTCGTCGGATCCGGCGACGCCCGCCGCGCACAAGGAGTCGAGATCCGTGCGGGTCAATCCCAGCTCGCCGCACAAGACATCCGCGTTTGCCTCGCCGAGCAGCGGGGCGGCGCGCCCGGCGACCGGCACCTCGGCTCCGAGCAGGTTCATGGGATAGCTTAGCGACCCGGCCACCGGATGATCCAGCTCCTTCCAGCAGTTCGCCTGCGTGAGCGCGGGGTCGGCGAGAAGGTCGGCTATCGTGTTGACCGCGACCACCACGAGATTGCGTCGCTGTCCTTCGCTGACCAGCTGCGCGCGGGTCTGCCGCAGGGTGAAATCGAGGAGCACGGCTTCGATCAGATCACGGTACGGAGCGCGGGCGTGGATACCACCGCGGAGCTCGGCGGCCAGAATCTCCTCACGGCGGGTCACATCGTACAGCCAGCGAGACAGCGTCTCCCACTCGCGCCCGCTGAAGATGCCGAGGCCGACCCAGCCGTCCTGGCACGGAAACACGCCCGCGGGCACCGAGAGGCTGGAGACCGGTCCCACACGCGTGACGTTCTTGCGGCGCACGTCCCAGCACAGCACCGGATGCTGTTCGAGGTAGAAACTCAGCAGGGCTTCCTGCATCGACACGTCGACGTGCTGCCCCGCGGCGTGGTGCCATTCACGGTGGAAGAGCGCGGCGATGACGCCGAGGGCGGCGTAGAGCGCGGGCGCGAAACGGGACTGCTCGTTCCCGAGACGCGTCGGCGGTCCGTCGGGATCGCCGGTGATTTGCATGAACCCGCTCGTCGCCATGGCGATCAGATCACAGGAGAGATGGTGCCGCCTGGGCCCGGTCTGGCCGTAGGGAGTGATTGACGCGATCACCAGACGGGGATTCGCCTCGCGCAAGAGAGAGTGACCAAGCCCGATCCGCTCGAGGTGGTCGGGCGGAAAACTCTCGATCAGTGCATCCGCGTTGCGAACGAGAGCGAGAAAGCACTCCCGTCCCGCCGAATGGGTGATGTCGAGTGCGAGCGAGCGCTTGTTGGTGTTGTAGGCGAGAAAGTCGAGACTGATTTCGAGCGACGGATGGAACGGAGGACGGCAGCGTGCGGCGTCACCAGCGGGGGGCTCGACCTTGATGACGTCGGCCCCGAGATCGGCGAGGAGCTTACCGCAGAATGCGCCCCTCTCGTCAGCGAGATCGAGGACGCGGTACGGCGGGAGAAACCCCTCGACATGGTTCATGCCGAACGTCCTTCAGTAGTTGCGGACAAATTATTCCAGCGTGCCGGATCCCGCTCACCCTGAGGTTCTCGAAGGGTGAGCGCTCGTCCTTCGAGAGCCTCAGGACGAGCGGAATACGTTGCCATACTTCTGCCCCAGACCACCTAGCGTGCAACACTCAGCGGTGTCGACGGGGGTTCCTCACCCAGGATCGTTGCCGCCTGCGTGATCATCTCGGCGACCACCTCCGCCGCCGGCTTGAGGCGGTCGAGCATGCCGACGACCTGGCCGGCAGCGGTGGCGCAGATGTCCTTGCGCTTGGCGAGGCCGGCCCCGGACATGACCGGGGAGGAGTAGATCAGCTGAAAGGGCATCGGCAGCGGGCGGAGGCCCGACGCTTCGAACTCCTCCACCCACTTGTTCTTGAGCTGGCGCATGGGCTTCCCGGTGACGGCACGGCTGACGACCGTGCCTTCCTCGTCGCTTTCCAGCATCGCCTGCTTGAGGAAGCCGGAGAGGGCGGCTTCGCCGGTGGTGCAGAAGACGGTGCCGCACCAGACGCCCACGGCGCCCAGAGCGAGCGCCGCCACCAGCCCGCGCCCGTCGGCGATGCCGCCGGCGGCGACAATGGGCGTGTCGCCCGCAGCATCGACGGCCTGCGGAATCAGGGCCATGGTGCCAATGCGGCCATTGTGACCGCCGGCTTCAGTGCCTTGGGCGACCACGATATCGATCCCGCCTTCGCGCATGCGCCGGACGTGCTTCACATTGCCGGCGATCCCGATCACTTTGATGCCGCGGGCGTGAAAATCCTGAACGAAGGGCGACGGATCACCGAGGCCGGCGGCGTAGACGGGAACTCGCTGATCCATGATCACCTCGAGCTGCCGCTTGAAAAAGTCGTGCGTCCACTCCCACGAGAGCTCGCGTGAGAGCTCAAAGAGTGCGGGGGTAGAGGCATCGTCACGCGGTGGTTCGGGAATCTCGTGACGTTCCCGAAACTGGCGTGCGAATTCCCGATAGGCCTCGGGGATCGACTTCTTGAGGGTGGTCTTGTCACCACTCTGCGGCACGCGTGCGGGCAGCAACGTGTCGACCCCAAATGGGGCGGAGGTCAGGCGCCGCGTTTCCTCGATCCACTCGTTGAGCGTATCGGGCCGCAGCGGTGCGCCGCCGAGGATGCCAAGGCCGCCAGCGTTCGAGACCGCGGCGACCAGGGCAGGGCAGGAGATGCGCCCCATGCCGGCGAGTAGGATGGGGTAACGGATGTCGAGCCGATCGCAGAGGGAGGTGTGAAGTCGGAGCCGATTCATGGCACCTGCCTCGTCGTTCAGGACCCCGCCAGCAGCTTGGCGTCGCGCAGCCGGGCGGCGACGTCCTCGAGTCCCAGCTCGCTGAGCCGCGCGGTCGTTGGATGTCCCTCGGTGTCCCAGCCGCGCAGGCGGTACAGGTTCTCCAGCTCGCGGGTGTAGTCCTCGCGGTCGAGCTCAGCGCCTTCGAAGCGGCCGTGGTCGACGGGCGTGTTGTAGTAGGCGTCGGGGAAGTAGTCGTCCGCCTTGCGGAAGCCGTGCAGCAGCTGCATCGCCTGCTCGATCTGTCGGATGCGGTCGCCGGCGCGGTGCAGGTCTTCCCAGGTCACATCGACTCCGGTGACGGCACTGAAGCACTGCGCAATATCTTCGAGGCCCATGCGCATCTGTGCCCACGTGGTGAACCGCTGGCAGATGCCGAGGCTGTTGCAGACGGTGATATGGTTGTCCGAGTAGAACTTGGCCACCGACTTGTCGTCGAAGACCATGGGGTTGCAGATGTAGGAGTCTGCCCATTCGCGCGCCACCGGCTCCGGCACACCGATGTGCCGGTAACGGGCGTAATCGACGTTGCCCTCGGCCATGAGGGTGTCGGTGTTGAGAATGTCGCACTCGCGAATGTCGATGGCGCGCGACAGCGCCATGCCTTTCAGGGGACGGAAATCAGCGGGGACCTCGCGCCGCTTCTTGTTCGACCGGATCAGGCGCGTCAGCCGCTCAGGTTCGACGCCCCGACGGCGCGCCAGTTCCTCGGCAGCGGCAAAGGTGCCCTCGGCCAGCACGGCCCCGAAGCCGCGGCGTTCGGCGATCTGCAAGATGAGCTCTTCTTCCGCTTGCGCGTCGCCCCATTCCAGCCGCAGGCCGCCGGTGTCCTCGGTCGTGAGCAGACCTTCCTGCCACCAGTGCATCGCGGTGGCCACCGTGCAGCCGGCGGTGATGCTGTCCAAGCCGAGGTCGTTCACGAGGTTGGTCAGGTGGAGGATGGTGGCGTAGTCCGACACGCCGCACATGGGCCCGAGGGGAATGATCGTGCCCGCCTCGCCCCCGGAGCCGTGCTCACCGGCAAAGGCCCCATCAGAGATCTCCCAGTGATGATCGCAGTGCTGGAAGCAGGCGTGGCAGGCCTTCGAGGCAACGGCGAAGTCCCGTCGAAAGCGCTCGACACTGAGCTGCTCGTACGGGAAGTCGCGCACCTGCATGTTGTACTGACAGGTCAGCGTACCCGAGAGCTCGACGAGCCACTTCGTTCCCTGCTCGCCGAAGCGCTGGAAACGCGGCTCGGCACGGTTCTTCTCGAAGACCATCTGGAACGCCGCGAACGCTTCCGCGGGGCGCGCCACCGGGACGCCACGGGTCCCCTTTGCCACGATGGCCTTGAGGTTCTTCGAGCCGAACACGGCGCCAGTCGAGCCGGCAGCGGGCGCCCGGTACAGGTCACAGGTCGGCATCGAACCGTGCACGCGGTTCTCCCCTGAAGGGCCGATGATCAAACGCGCGTATTGGGTCAGCCCGACCTCATCCTGCAGCACGCGATCGGTCTCCCGCACGCGCTTGCCCCACAGATGGCGCGCGTCGCGCAGCTCAACTGCGTCGTCGGCGATGCGCAGGTAGACCGGGTGCGGCGCGCGGCCGGTGATGACGATGGCGTCGTAGTTGGCGTACTTGAGCTCGGCGCCAAACTGCCCGCCGGCATTGGCGTCGAGGTAGCCTCCGAGCGAGGGGCTGAGCGCGACGGCAACCGTGACGCGCCCGGAGCCCGGCGTGAGCGTTCCCGTCAGCGCGCCGGGAGCGATGCAGAGGATGTTCTTGGGGCTGAACGGGTCACGCTCGCGGAAGTCGTAGCCGTCGAAGATGAGCTTCTCGGCGAACCCCTGTCCACCCAGGAAGGCGCGGGCAAAGCCCGTGTCCAAAGCCCGGCGCTCGATCGTGCCGCTGCTCAGATCGACGCGCAGGATGGTGCCGGTCCAACCGCTGAGCGGCATCAGTCCTCCCCTCGCAACGCGCGGGCAGCGGTCAGGCGCTTTCCGAATGTGATCGCCTCGGGCTCGATGAAGCGCAACGCGCCGGTCTCGCAGAAGCGGACGCAACGGGGATCGCCACCGCAGAGATCGCACTTGATGACGCGACCGCTGCCCGGCTGCACCGACATGGCGCCATAGGGGCAACCGATGACGCACATGCGGCAGCCGATACAGAGATCGTAGTTCACCAGCAACGCACTGGTGGCGCGGTTCCGGGTGATGGCGCCCGGTTGGCAGACCTGCTCGCACATGGCGACGTCACACTGTTGGCACACGGTCGGGACGTGGATAGCTTCCTCATCCCAACGGACGATGGCCAGGCGCGCCGCGGCCGGATTCGTGACACCGTCCTGATGCAGTGAGCAGGCGATCTCGCAGAGCCGGCAACCGGTGCAGCGGGTGTAGTCGACCGCGAGGATTTTCATGCCGCGGCTCCGCAGCGTCGGACGGACCCTGTGGAGACACTGTGTGCGTCGGCCGCGGACATGGCGCGAAAGATGACTTCGAGCGGATGCACGGCCGATCGTGCGCTACCATGCTCGATCTGCAGCTTGCACGCGCCACAGTCGGTGAGGACCAGATCGGGCGGGTCATCCCTGAGTGCGGCGAACACACCGGCGCCGATGTTCATCGCGTAGTCGTAGTGAGCGCTCTCGAGACCGAACGTTCCCGACAGCCCGCAGCATCCGCGATTGACGTTGGTGACGCGGAGCCCTGGAATTTGCGCCAGGAGCTGCGGGGAGTCGTCGTCCATCCCGAGGGCGCGGAGATGGCAGGGGAGGTGATACGCCGTCCGCTGGGGAAGGGCGGCGACGCGGTCGCCGAGACCGCCGCGGTCGAGGAGGAAGCGCGAGAGGAAGTGGGTGTGAGCCGCGACGCGTTCGGCTGCCGCCGATGGGAACAGGCGTGGGTAATCACGGGCCAACGCGAGTTGGCAACTCGGGCAGCTGGTGACGATCTCGTGACCGGCGTCGATGTACCCCGCGAGCGTGTTCACGTTGAATGCGACGCGCTGGCGGGCCGCTTCGATTTCGCCCTTGGCGTAGAGCGGAATCCCGCAGCACCGCCAAGGCGGAAGAATCACGTCATAGCCGAGCCGCTCGAGGACCTCGACGGTCGCCTGACCGACCTCTGGATTGTTGTAGTTGGCGAAGCAGCCGAAATAGTAGACGAGACTCGGACGCGTGCCCGCCGGCGTACCGAAACGTGGTCGATCGCGCCTGGCATCCCAGCGCTCGAGGGTATCAGCGCGAAATTCCGGCACCGGCCGGCGCGGTGTGAGGCCGAAGACCTTGTCCCGCAGCGTCGCAGCCAGTGGAAGCTGTAAAGCCCGATTGCTCAGGGGCGCGGTGGCGGAGAAGGTCTTGTCCAGGTGCTCGACCTCACCGTGCAGGCGCCGGCGCCAGCCGGCGAGCCCGCGGCCGTCCGTGGCGATGGCCTCGGCGCGGCGCTGCGCGATCAGCGTGGGGATGGGGATGTCGACCGGGCAGTCGACGCCGCAGTTGCCGCACAGCGTGCACAGGTCGACGGAGGGGTTGTCGCCACGCAGGTGACTCCACAGGTAGTCCTTCGGATTCCAACCGCGCGGGCCGCGGAACTCGGGATACGTCGGACAGCGCGTGGCGCACGCGCCGCAGCTGATACAGGTCAAGAGCGCACGATACTGGTTCGCGAGCAACTTCCGGCGGCCGTTGTCGAGCAGGATGACCTCGACCGTTGGCTCGCCTTCGACGACCGGAAAACGGGCCAACGGATCGCCGAGCGGGGTGCTGCGCGACAAGTCGAGCAGCACGCGGTCCGCGCCGTACCGACCGACGGCTTCCACCTGGCGCCGGGCCGCCGCGTCGTCGGGCGCGATCTTCTCGATGGCGACCACGAGGACGAGGTGGTGCGCGGTGCGCAGCAGATCTCCGAGATTTTGCGAATGCTGCAGCAGGTAGATGGCGCCAGTGGCGGCGGACGCGACGTTAGCGCTGAAGAGCCCAACGACCCGGCGCCTTGGGCCCGCGGCCGCGAACGACCAAATCTGCCAGTTCACGCTGGCTTGATGGGGCGGGAGCTGCCAGAAACGTTGGTGACGTGCGGCGAACGGGGCGTTGCCCGGACCGTACGTTGGCAGGACGGTGATGCCGCGCCCGACCAGCGCGTCGTGGAGTTCGCCGAGGACGGCGGATCGCGTGACGGCGACCGGCTCGTCGGCGGCGAGGGTGGCGATACGGGCGGCAGCGTCCGCGGCGTTGGCGGCGTGCGAGACGCGGACGCCACGGCCGCGCAAGACCGCCGCGAAGCCGTTCGCGAGCGCATCGATGTCGGCGACGCCGCGCCGGCGCTGGCGGACGAGATCGGCCGGGTTCGCCGGCGCGCTGGAGGTCCGACGTGCTATCGCTGCAGCCGCGCGGTGCCGTGCCGGTTCGTTACATGGCTCGGTGAGATAGATCGGCAGCATCACCGGCGCGCCGCGGCGCGGGCCCGCGGTGCCTTCGTGCGGCGGGAGCGTGCGGTGGCGCGGGTGGCGCCGGCACCCTTGCTTGCCCGCAGGCGTCCGGTCTTCTTCCAGTCAATGTGGCCGCTGCGACCATCGATGGCGACGCGGTAAACCGTGGCGGCCTGCTCCCGCGACACGTATTCGTTCAGGACGTCGGCAAGGACCTTCTCCGGGTCGCGCCGTTTTGGAGGGCCGTAGCCGCCGCCACCGTTGGCGCGGATGCGAACCGTGTCGCCAGGTTGCAGGATGTAGCCCTTCTTCGGATGCGGGCGCACGTTGGTGTTGATGACCAAGTCCGCGGCCGCGCCCGGCAGGCCGCCGCGGAGGCCAAGAGGTGGGTGGTTGATCCGTTCCTGCATACAGAAAAAGGTGGCGGGCTTCTCGCTGCGCACCTGAACCTCGATCTCCTGACCGAGGCCGCCGCGGTACGTCCCCGCGCCGCCAGAGTCCGTCACCATCTCGCGCTTGCGCACGAAGAGGGGGAACTCGTTCTCGATCACCTCGATGGGAATGTCCGCGATGACGAAGGGGAACAGGGTCGTGGGCGAGTCCTTCGTCGGGCGCGCCCCCATGCCGCCGAGGCAGGTGCAAATGCCCACCATCGGATCGCCGCGTTCGTTGGTGCCGATGACGCCGAAGTTCGACACCGCCGCCGAGTCGGCAACGACGCGATCCGGAATCACCCGGGCGAGGGCGCCGAAGACGGCCGAGGGGATATAGAAGCCGGTGAGGTGGCGCGCCATCACGGGGGCCGGATACTTGGCGTTCATGATGCTGCCCTCGGGCGCCACGAGCGTCAGCGGCCGGTAGCTCCCCTCGTTGTCGCGCACGTGCGGAAACATGGTGCACATCAGGCACTGATGCGTCAGGGCGAGCGTATGGTTGTAAACGAGGTTGATGCCGTACATCGCCTGCGGCGAGCTGCCGGTGTAGTCGATGGTGATGTCCGAGCCTTTGACGGTCAGGGCCAGCGCCATCTTGATGGGATCCTTCGCGTCGTACCCGTCGGTGTAGACGGCGTGGCGATAGGTACCGTCTGGAATCGCCGCGATCGCCGTGCGCGTCGCCTCCTCGCTGGTGGTGATCATCGCGTGCGACAGGCCATCAAGGTCGGTGAGGCCGAACTCCTCCATCATCCGGGCGACCTTGTTTGCCGCCGCTTCGGCTGCGCCCATCTGGGCACGGATGTCGGAGAGCACCACCTCGGGGTGGCGGATGTTGTTCGACACGAGCTCGAAGACGTCGATGCTCGGCTCGCCGGCAGCAAACAGCTTCAGCGGCGGGATGAGAATGCCTTCCTCGTACAGCGAGGTGCTGTCGGCCGAAAAGCCGCGCCCGCCCATGTCGATGTGGTGCCCCAGATAAGCGGTGAAGCCCACCACGCGCTCGTGAAGGAAGACGGGTACGACCACGGCAGTGTCGTTGATGTGCCCGCCGACCTTCCACGGATCGTTGGAGATCAGGACGTCACCCGGCTTGAGCTCGTCGGCGGAGAACTTTTCCAGGAAGCACTTGACCGTCTGCCGGATGTGACACTCTCCCTCGTCGGCGTGGGTCATGAAGTTGCCAGCGCGGTCGTAGAGACCGGCCGAGCAGTCCTTGGCTTCACGGATGATCGGCGAGAAGGCGGCGCGGATCAGGCCGGCGATCTCCTCGTTGAGGATCGTGCGGCAGCGGTTCCACAGAATCTCGAGCGTGATCGGATCGAATCGGTCCATGTTGGATCACCTCGCTGGTACCGCAACCACCACGTTTCCCAGGTCGTCCACCGAGACCTGGCCACCCGGCCCGACGACAATGGTGGACTCACGCTCCTCGATCACCGCGGGGCCGTCGCAGGTGAAGCCCGGAGAGAGGCGGTACCGATCGTAGACGGGGCAGGGGCGCAGGCTCTTGAACTCGGGAAAATAGACCGGGCGTTCGCCCTTGCGCGGCGATCCGCCGACTCCGTTGCCGCGGTGGCTGAGCTGCAGCTGCGGGCGCGGCCCCGACGCGACGATCTTCCAGTTCACGCCCATGACCTCGAGGTCGGGGTGGCTCCAGTTGTACTTCTGCATGTGGGCGGCGGCGAAGGCGTCGAGTATCTGCGCCCGGTGCTCCGTGGTCAACGCGCCGCCAGGAATCGGCACGTCGATCTCGCGTCCCTGCAGGGCGTAGCGCATGTCCGCCGAACGCGTAATCGTCACGTCCTCCGGTCTGACCCCGGCCTTGGCAAGCAGCCGACGCCCCTCGTCCTCCATCTCGCGGTAGATGCGGTTCAGCGTGCCGGCGTCGAAGTCGGTGAGCTTGAGGATGTAAGTGCGGATGAAGTCGAAGGACAGCGGCGCGACGAGGAAGCCGAGGGCGGAGGCCACTCCCGCCACGTGCGGCACCAGGAAGCGCCCGATGCCGAGCTTGCGGCAGACGTTGAAGGCATGCACCGGCCCGGCGCCCCCGAAGGCGATCATCGTGTAGTCGGTAAGATCGACGCCCTTCTCGACCGCGAGGACGCGGGAGGCGTTGGCCATGTTCTCGTCGACGATGTTGTGGATCCCCCACGCGGCATCGGTGAGCGTGAGCTTGGTCGGGGCCGCGATCTGCGTTTCCAGGGCGGCGCGCGCGGCCTTACGATCGAGGTGCATGCCGCCACCGAGAAAATAGTCGGCGTCGAGATAGCCGAGGAGAAGATCGGCGTCGGTGACCGTTGGTGCCGTGCCGCCGCGGCCGTAACAGACCGGGCCGGGGGCCGCCCCAGCACTCAGGGGACCCACGGTCAGCAGGCCCATGGCGTCGATCTTGGCGATCGACCCGCCGCCGGCACCAATCTCGAGCATGTCGATCACCGGCAGGTTGATCGGGAGACCGCTGCCCTTCTTGAAGCGGGCCATGCGGGCGACCTCGAACTCCTTCGTCACCTGCGGCTTGAAATCGTCGATCAAACAGCTCTTCGCGGTGGTGCCGCCCATGTCGAAGGACAGGATGCGCGGCGCGCCGATGCGTTCGCCGAGAAACGCGGCCAATACCGCGCCGGCAGCCGGACCGGACTCGAGAATCCGGATGGGAAATTGGGCCGCGACCTCGGGGGTGGTGATGCCCCCGTGTGAGAGCATCATCAAGAACTCGCCGCCGAAGCGGAGTTGGTCGAGGTGCTCGCGGAAGTTCGCGAGGTAGCGCCGCGTTGGCGGCAGGGCGAACCCATTCGCAACCGTGGTGGATGCGCGCTCGTACTCTCGAATTTCGGGGACCACCTCGGAGGAGAGGCTCACCTCGATGTGCGGCGCTTCCTTGCGGATCAGCGCGCGCATGCGGCGCTCGTGGACCGGGTTGCGGAAGGAGTGCAGGAAGCAGACAGCGATCGCCTCGACCGCTTCCTGCCCCAGCTCGCGGACGACGAGACGCGCCTGCTTCTCGTCGAGCTTGGTCCGGACGACGCCTTGCGCGTCGATGCGCTCGCGGATGCCGCGGCGCCACCGACGCGGCACCAGCGGTTGCGGCATGTCGATGTTGATGTCGTAATTGTCGTAGCGACTGCCGCGCCCGATCTCGAGAAAATCGCGAAACCCTTCGGTCACGAGCAGTGCCGTCTTCGCGCCGACGCGCTGGATGAGCGTGTTGATCACCAGCGTGGTGCCGTGAATCAGGTGGCGGACGTCTCGATCCAAGGCAATGCCGCGCTCGGCACAGAGCGTCTGCAGACCGGCAATCGCGGCGCGCGCCGGATCGTCGGGGGTGGTCAGCACCTTGCCGGCGTGAACCTCGCCACGCTCCGTGTCCAGCACCACCACATCCGTGAAGGTCCCGCCGATATCACAACCGATGCGGTACACGCCCTAGTATCCTGGTCTGACCAGCTCTATACACGCCACCGCGGGAAAGTGTCAAGCAGCAAAAGACGCCGTATTGATACGATATCTGCCCGGGCCGACGACATTTCTCTGGTCTGACCAGATACCAAGCCGGCGCTGGTGGCGTCGAACACGCCCGCCCCACCATGATATGTCTACTTCGTTCTTGGGGGTATTGTGAAGCTGATGGTGGGCGATATCCGAGTAAGTGTCGAGTTCATGGGACCGTTCGAGTTCGACTTCGGCACCGCGGGAATGGAGATCACCCTGCGAGCCCCGGCCACGATCGCCACGCTGCTGGATGCCCTGGCGGAGGGCTGGCCGGGCGGCCGGGAACTGAGGCGCTCGCTCGGCGATGCGACGTCCGCTCGCAGGCGATACTGCCTGGTTTCGGTCGACTACGTGGCGGTCGCCCCGGAAGCGGTTCTGGACGCACCGTTGCGGGACGGGGCTCGGGTCTGCTTTGCGATGCCGATGGTCGGCGGGTGACGCCGTGCTCGGGCGGCGAACCGTAGGGCTCGCTACCGCTTACTTCTGCGACGCTTCTGCTGTCGTTCGGCTTCGTCGACCTCGGCCCACAAGTCGTCGAGATTTAGGGCCAGGCCGGGACATCCCGGGATGCGGACCCGCCCCTGCCCACGTGCCATGGCGACGCGGTAATGCGCCTGCTTGTCGAGCTCCAGCACCTCGAGGGTGCGCAGTTGCGGATCAAGAATCCAATAGTAGCGGATTCCTGCACCGGCATAGTCGCCGAGCTTTTCTACGCGGTCGCGGCGTCCGTCGCGGGGTCGCTGCGAGATCACCTCGACGACGAGATGGGGGGAGACTCGGATCAGGTTGTCGGCGAGTGCCGGCGTCTTGCCGCGCAGGTAGATGGACAGATCGGGTTTGCGGCCGCGACGCTCTCCGACGGCGATCTTCGCTTGCGAGCCGGCCACATACCCGTGGCGCGGGCGCACCCACGCCCGGAGGGCACTTGCCAACCACATCACCACGATCTCGTGGAGAAAGGTTCCGGCTGATTGCCTGCACCGCGGTTCGGCTCGACGCGCCGCTGATCACCGGCGACGAGCGGATTCGTCATTCGGGTCTGCTGCGAACGGTCTGGTAGGCCGCCTCGCCAGGATGGCGCGGCGCTGCGGGTGCGCCCACTGGTCGAGCTGCGCTCACGCACCGACTCTCTGGATGCGCTGCGCGAGAGGATGCGCGCCCGGTAGACATCCAGTCGTTCGTGGCCGAATCCCATCTTTCCTCGATTCCGATACCGAACCCGACGCCGATTGGGTTACGCCGAACGGCTGCGCGACCGGCACCGGTGGCCGGAGGGCCAGCAGCCGCTCCCGCCCATGGCAGACGTCGTCGTTGCCGCCTGCGCCGCACACTTTCAACAGCCCAGATCCAGGGCCACTGACCTGAAACCTGTAAAGCCGCCTGAGGGAGAGGAACCTTTTGCTGCGACACGTCACCGTAGTTCCGAACGGAGGTACCGAGCAGTCGTCGTTCCCAAACGCTTGCGCAACTTGCCCCGGTTGCACTCCATCTGGTAACAGCGCGTTCATTCATGGGGCGAAGGGATTCTACCTTTGCGACGGAGGTCGATAGGGAATAGACTACGAATGCCAAAGAGCGCGGCCGGGGCGGATGAAGCCTACAGTGTACGTCGATACCACCATTCCCAGCTACTACGTTGATCAGCGTGAGACGCTGCGGCTCCACATTGACCGCACGCGTCAGTGGTGGGACACGGAGCGCTCGCAGTACCAAGTCTTCGTGTCCGACTTGGTCGTGCTTGAACTGCAGGAAGGCGACTACCCGAGGCAGGGCGACGCGCGGGCGTTGGTTGCGTCGGTTCCACGGCTGGCACCGGTCCCGGCGGTCGGCGACATCGTGACGGCGTATCTTGCCCATCGGCTCATGCCCATGCAGGACCTCAGGGACGCCTTCCATCTGGCGTTCGCCAGCTTCTACAAGGTGGACTTCTTGTTGACATGGAACTGTCAGCATTTGGCAAACGCTCGCAAGCAGCAACACATTCGCAGCGTCAACTCGGTGCTCGGCCTGGGTAGCCCGTTGATTGTGACCCCACTCGAACTTGTGATTCCCGAAGACGAGGAGACACTCTGATGGGAGAAGATCCTGTTGTCGAAGAAGTCCGATCGCGCGGACGTGCGCTCACGCAGCGTTACGGAAACGACCCTGTCGCGTTGATGCACCTGTTGCGCGAGCGCGCAGCAGCTCATCCGCAGGGAATCGTCGATACGATTTCGATCGTGCCTTCAGGGCACGAGAGCGAATCGAACGCTCCCGAGACGTAAATAGACACCGACACACGAACGCTCTCGTCGGGACGTGATTAACTTTAGTCACTCTTCTCGGTTGTTGCGGAACGTGAGTGACCACGTCCCCTCGGCCTTTTCCAGCCACTCGCGCGCTGTCCCATCTCCCTCTCCCCGCAATCTTGCGGCAATCTTGCGGGGAGAGGGTCGGGGTGAGGGGTTCATTACCCGCTCACTCCAACGGCCCCTTGGAACGCGAGATCATGCGGTGGCACTCGGAGGTCAGGACCCAGCGCCAGCCGATCTCATCCATGCGCGGCACGAGGAAGGACTTCGTGCCGCGGGGATGTGCTGTTGCCCAGCCGAAGCTCAGCTGATCGAGAATCTTCTGAAGCTCGGCTTCCTCAGGCCACCTGCCGTTGGCCTGCTTCACCCACACGAGCAGGGCCTGTGGGTGGACCGCGACGGCGCGCGCCTGCCCCCAGGGGCCGTCGTACTCGGTGGCAATCGCATTCGCCTGTTCCAGGTCGAGAATGCGGGCCGAGTCCGGTCTGCGCACGCTGAGGAGCCGCCGCTCGATCACGGCGGCCGCACACTTCTGGAGATAAATCCGCCACTTCAGGCCGATGTCCTCGATCTGCACGCGCCATCGTCCGTTCACCTCGTCGATGCCCGCGTTCCATTCGGCGTGCGACAGACGGCGACACACTTCACGGGCTTCATCGAGTGACGCGGCATCCTCGGCTGGATGCGCCGGCGTGTTCGCCGCCGCCCAATCCAGCCATGCCGTGTCATCGACAAGGTATTGGATCTTCGCCGCGGGGGGCAACGGTACGGCCGGATCCAGACCAGACTCCAGCCACTGCTCCAGGTCCACCGATGCCAGCCAGGACGGCGGGCTCTTCGGCGCGCGCGCCGCCGCCACAAAGTCTTCGGGAAGCCGGGTGCCGTGCTGCTCCACGTAGTGGTCGAGCTTGTCGGGCCATGCCCACACGCCGTCCGTCCTCTCTCCGCTGCCGAGGCTCGTGCCGCATATCCGACACCACGAGAACCCAAGGAACCCTCGAAAGACCTTGCCGCGCCGCAAGTAAGCGACCACGGCGCGACGGTCATCCGCGGTCCATTCTCCGATCAGCTCGCGTGGGTCCGGCCAGCCCCGAGAGCGACGATCAGCCGGGCTGCCAGGAGCTGACCAGTACCCAATGAGTGCAAGGCGATGCGGCGGGTCTGTCTGAGTCATGGAAGCTCCTCTACCCTATACGAGGATGCGTGTATGCCGCCAGCCAGCTACTGCGCCGCCGGGGCTCACCCCCCGTCGGGCTCCTGCGCCGCAACCAGCAACACCACGCGTGCCCGGCGAACCTGGGCGGCCGGACTGGACGCCGAGCGAGGAGCTTCTCCAGCGCGGTGGCCTGCGTTCTGGTCCGCTTGACCACGTGCCATCTTTCGCAACTCTCCTCACGACGCCCCACACCCGCTGAGGGCACGGTCGACGGCCGCGACCAGCTCGTTGATGGTCACCGTCCCGTCGTCATTGCGGTCGGCCGCCCAGCAGTCACCGATGCGATCGGGATCCAGTGCCGCTCGGACGCTCCGGACCAGCTCGGCGATGGTGACCACATCGTCGCCGTCGCAGTCGCCGGCGCATTGCCAGCACCGGCACGCCGCGGCGCATTCTTGGCGTGCGATTCCGACGCACCTTTCGCCCCAGCGCTCAACGCAGCACAGTCCGTCCTTACCGCAGACGCACAATTGGCAGCCAGGATCACTGCAGCCCGGTGTGTTTCCCGCCGTGCAGCAGTTGGGTGCAACGCCAGTGGGCGTAGCCGTGGCAGTCGGACCCAGCGTGCTCGTTTCGCTTGCAGAAGGCGTGGCCATCGGAGTGGTGCTCGGTGTTGGTGTGTAGGTGGCCCGCAAGGCCGGACAGCCGGCTGCGGCTGCGGCCGGGCTCGTGCGGTCGCACGCCTCCAGGGGAACCGAGCGATTGGCCGTCAGAGGCCCGCAGACAGACGAGTCCGCAGGCCCGGTGCACACGGTTGCCCCGGCCGGGCAGCCGTACGTGTAGTTGTCGCGCACCATCGCGATCTCGAATGGGTCGATGCTTCCGCTCAGGTCGGCATCGCATGACGAACGGTATCCGAGCTGCTTGAACCTCTGGCAGATCTCGACCTCGGCCGAGTTCACCACCCCGTCCCCGTCGAGATCACCGACGCAGCCGTTTGGAGCCTCTGCGAGCGATTCGAACTGACAACACCCGCATCCTTCCGGCAAGGGCTCGTACGGTGCATGGACGCAGGCACCCCGTCCATCGCAGCGGTCGTCGGTGCAGGCATTGGCATCGTCGGCGCATGGCTGTCCGGCGGGTTCCGGCTGGCAGGTGGCCGAGCAGCAATCGCCGGCGACGGTGTTCCCGTCGTCGCAGCGCTCGGGCGGATCGACCACACCGTCTCCGCAGATCGCCCGCCTGTAACCGATGACGTCTGCCCTGACGCGGTTGCCTTGCCCGTGAACGTTGACCGCGGCGCTCGCAACCCGGGTCGGGTCGGTCGGGTCCACGTGCTGCTCGATCACCAGGGCGATGAGACCGCTATCGAGCCCGCGAATGCGCGTCTGTACGCTGAGTGATCCGACTACCGAGTAATCGAATAGACGAGGGTCGATGTCGGAGAGCGGACTTGCCAGATACGGCCCGAGCATCGCGTAGCGTGTGTACCGGCTTCCGTACTCGTCGTACACGAGGAATTGGACCGGGGTCTTCCCCGTGCGCAAGTACAGGATCAGGTCTTGATCACAGGGAATGAGCACGAGCGTGGTGAAAACGTTGCGCGTTCCCGACACGGGTTCGACCGCCCCGTCGAAGAAGTGGTTGATGAGGTCAACGTTTCGGCACCCGGTATACTCGGCTTCCTCTCCTCCGAGCACGAGACTCTCGTCACCGTTGTTTCGGCCGGGGATGGCTTGAAAGCCGACGGCGTTGTACTTCGCGACATCGAGCCGAGGGGGCTCCTGCTGGTACTGCTCTATCGTCGCCTCACCCTTGAGGTCGTTGCGCTCGATGGGCGCATACGCATCGTCGTCGATGGCATAGCAGAACAGCATCCCGGCGAACGGATCCTCGGGGATCGGTGGGACAACGGTGTAGAAGTTGCTCTCGCCGCGTGGGCCCACTCTCGTGACTCCGTCTAGGGGCACCTCGTCCGGCGGCAGCCCGCGACTCGCACGCCAGGCGAGCGGCTGGCCGCTCGTCAAGCGCACACGAAAATCAGTTCCCAACCAACCAGGTACACATGGGTCCCCCCCAGGACAATCCTCCGCGTGCCGACACACGCGCCCGTCGGCCGCGCAGTGTCCGTTGGCGTCGAGCAGGGCACAGCGGGCGGTGATCGCGCGCTCGCTTGCCGCGTTGCTGAATTGGATCGTCGTATCGATCCCGCGCGCGGAATCGACGACGACGTATGGGTAGATGACGATCGCCGCGGCCTGATCGGACGCTTGGCCGTGGGCACGCCCCCCCGCCGCGGCGGCCACTACCGCGAACACCACGCCGATGACTTGCCTCCCTGATTGCCCGGTCATGACCATCGCCAGTCCCTACGGCAGGAGGATGAAGTCGGGCTCGTCACGCGTCCCTTGCCCGTGCGCGTTGACGGCGGCCGACGCCTCCAGGACCGCCGGGCCGCCGCTCTGGTGAAACTCCTGACCGACGACGAGGAAGCCCGGATCCCCGAGAGCCGGCCGCATGCGCGTCTGCGCCGCCAGCGTGCCGAGCCGGCTCGCACTGAACACATCACTAACGCTGCTGAGCGGCCCGTCGAACCAGCCCTCGACGGGCATCGAGGCGAAGAAGACCTCCTCGAACTCATTGGTGACCTCGAACACTACCGTCACGCGGGCGGGAACGAAGGTAATGAGGTCGTGCGAGCATGGCACAATGGTCAGATGGGTGCGCACCGACGAGCCCGGTCCGATCTGCGGATCTTCGGCGCCGTCGGCAAGATGATCGAGCCGCCACTCCGCCGGGCAGCCGTCGTACTGGCGGTCGGAGCCCGAACCACCGAGGGGAAGACTGAGGCCCGTTTCCCCGGCGAAGTCTGTGCCGAGAAACCCGATCGCACTGTACTTGGCGATGTCTTCATTCTGGCGGTGCTTGAGCGTCACGATGCCGGTCAGATGATGGCCGCCCAGCGGAGTGCCCTCGGCGCCCGTCTCCACGCACAGCAATTCGCCCCGGAATGGCCCGGTGATGGATGGCACCGGGCCGGGACCTACCGCCGGTCGGCCCGCAGATACCACCCAGGACACGGGCTGTTGCTTGCTGAGCCAAAGAGCAAAGTCCGTGACGAGCAGCCCGGGAGATGTACCGGCGCCAGCGGACACTGCATCGACGTAGAAACACCAGACTCTCGCGGTCAGGGGGGAAGCGGTGCTGATTTGGATAACCGTGTCCGACGCGTCGTCGACAATCACTTTGGGGAAGACCAGGATCGACGCAGGCTGCTCTGTGGTGACCTGCGCCCCAGCGCGTCCAACGGTCCAAGCGCTGAGGAGCTCCAGCACTAGGAACCAGCTCCCGAGGTTGCGTTTGATTCGTATCTCCCCCTCACTGCGCCCCACACCCACCGAGCGCGCGGTCGACGGCCGCGACCAGCTCGTTGATGGTCACGGTCCCGTCGCCGTTGCGGTCCGCGGCTCGACAGTCGGCGGCGAACGCAGTATCCAGCGCCGCCCGGACGCTCCTTACAAGCTCGGCGATGGTGACGACGTTGTCGTTGTCGCAATCGCCTTCGCACCGCGGGGCGGCCGTCGGGCTGGGCGTCGGTGTCGGGGCAGTGCAGTCACTGCACATCAATTTGATAAGGTATGTCCACTGAGACGTTGGCGGGTGCTGTGCGCGGACGTAATAAATCCCTGCCGGCAGCGGGTTCTCATCGCACCGCCGAGAAATCACTCCCCCTGAGGACGTGTATGGATCCTCCACGGGATTTCCCTCCGCATCGGTGAGCAGAATCGGCACAGCCGCGGCTTGAATGTAGATTTCGCTGTCCACAGCGATCGAGAAGACGGTCCAGTCGGGCTCGTTGATCGGCGAGAACGTGTGATCCTGCACCTGCCCGCAGGCAAGCGGCTTGGCCAGCTCGCGGGTGTCGTCTGGCTCGTATTCGTCGGGTGGGACCAGGGTGGGACTTGGCGTGATCGTTCGGGTCGCCGTGGGTGTGCGTGTCGGAAGGAAGGTGCCGTCGAGACTGAACGCCAGCGCGCCGGTGGCTCCTCGCGAGCTGATCATGAAGTAGTACGTGGTTTCCCGGGCGATCACGAACGAGATCTCCGACGGACCCGCGGTGCCCGGTGCGTCGTCGTTGCAGGCATCGGGTACACCGAGCAGCGCGCCGCAGGTGCCGGTGTAAACTGAAAGGATGGTGTCGTCACCGCTGCCGAAGGTGTGCGCGTGCAGCACGCCGCCAGACGGCGACGTATACTGGTACCAGATCGTGCGGCTCCGGTTGCCGTCCCCGCAGGCCGGAATCGGATCGCCGGCTTTCGTGCCCGCGCCGATCGACGACGTTACGTTGCCGTACGGCAGCGACGCCACCACCATGGCGGCGGCGCATGCGTCGCCCGGTGGCGGCACGGTGGGCGTCGGCGTGACCGTCGGAGTCAATGTAGGAGTGAACGTGACCGTGGGCGTGCGCGTCGGGGCGCGCGTGTTCGTTGAGATTGGGGTAAGGATGACGGTCGGGGTTGGCGTGGGCGGGGCCGGCACGTTGAGGACCAAGAGGCCCCCACCAGCGCCGGAGGCGCTGATCAGGAAGTAGTACGTCATTCCCGCCTGCGCCGCGAACGAGATCCGGGACCACCTGTCCAAAAACGTTGCGTCGTCGTTGCAGGCGCCGGGGACATTGGTGAGTGCGCCGCAGGAACCTGTGTACGCGGAAAGGATCGTGTTGTAGTTGCTGTGTAAGGTGTCGACCGCCAGCACTTGGTTGACCGGTGCAGTGTAGCGGTACCACACACTGTGGCGTCGGCTTCCATTGCCGCATGGGGGGTGGGGGTCGTCGGTGGCGGCGGCCGCTTGGCGGGCGTCGACAACCCTCGTATACGGCAAGGACGAGATGACGAGCGCGTCGGCGCAATCGTCGGCGAAGGGCTGCGGTCTGAGGTCGGGTGTGGGACTCGCAGTGGGGCTCGGCGTTGCGGTAGGTGGGGGGCAACCGCTGACGGGACCGAGACGCACATCGTCGACGAGCAGGATCGAATCGCCACCCGCCACACCGACATCGACGATCCCGAAGCCTAACAGGTAGACGCCCGCCGCCGGGACGACCAGGGTCGAGCATTGCACACCGCTCGGTTGCGACGACACACTGGCCAGCAGCACCGGAGTGCCCGTAGCAATCGGAGCCAAGGGCGCGAGCACCATAAAGGCAACGTCATCGCGCTCCGCGGGTGAGACTTCGTTGGAGACGAACTGCCAGCGGAACGAGAGCATGTCGCCCGCTGCGGCGGTGACGTTCTGTACCAGGCCCGAGCCCTGGACGGCGGTGCCGAAGCCGAGCGCGTCAAGAGCTTCCGCGTCCAGTGCCATGACTGTCTCAACGGTCGATGCGGCCAGCGCGCTGTTCGACCGCAATTCCGCCTGTCGCACCCCCTCCGGGGGAGCGTACTGGTCCGTGGTTGCGTAGCTTCCAAGCGCCGTCCAGCCTAAGAGAAAGCCTTCCTCGAAACTGCCGTTGAGGATCGCCGGCGGTGGTGGCGACGGCGTCCGCGTTGGTATCGGCGCGCGGATGGTAAGTTGGAGGTCGTCGAACCAGGCCGTCCCCGTTGTGATGCCGGAGAAAAAGCCGAGCCGAGCAGCTAGAGTGACCTGCGTGCGCGATTCGGAGTTGAAGTCGAACGTCACGAACGTCCAGTCGTTCGTTCCGAGCAGCGGCGCGGAACGGAAGAAGGTGACGGGATCGACGAGCGTCAGGTTAGCGCCGGCATCGACTGCCTGCGTGCTGTGCGCGACGTCCTGCGTCTTGATCCACCCCGACAGGCGGTAGTCCGTGTTCGACTGCACGCTTACGGTCTGCACCCAGCGGAGGTCATTCGGGGTCGACGCGCTGATCTTGACGCTGCGGTCCCCCGTTTTCGACTGACTGGCGTCCCAGCTGAACGCTGCGGGGTCCGGCTGGAACGCGATGTGGATCCAGCACGTTGGTGCGCTTGTGGGCGCGTAGGCTCCGAGTTCGTAGCTCCCGTTGTACAGCTCGGGAACCGGTTGCGGCACGCAAACGGATGGTGCCCCGCTACAACGATAGCAGGGCTCGACCTCGCAGTGCGCGCTGCACCCATCGTCAGTCACAGTGTTGCCGTCATCGCACTCCTCGCCCGGGTCGAGTTCGCCGTTACCGCACGGGCCAGTGATCCGCCCGATCTTGTTCCCGTTGAACTCGGTGAACCAGAGATTGCCGTCGGGCCCGGTGGTAACAGCGATTGGCCAGCTAAGCGCCGTTGGCACGGGGTACTCCGTGAACACCCCCGTGGTCTTCACCTTCCCGAGCCTGTTCCCGCCGAACTCGGTGAACCAGAGGTTACCGTCGCGGCCGGTGGCGATGCCCTCCAGGCTGCTTGTCGTCGGGATGGTGTACTCGGTGAACACCCCGGCGGTCGTGACCTTCCCGATCTTGTTACTGATGGCCTCCGTGAACCACAGGTTGCCATCGGGACCCGTGGTGGTCCAGGCCGGGTTGCTGCTGGCTGTCGGGACGCTGTATTCGGTGAACACCCCCGTGGTCGTGACCTTCCCGATCTTGTTCCCGCCGACCTCCGTGAACCAGAGGTTACCGTCGGGGGCGCTGACGATAGCCTGCGGCGCGCTGCCTGCCGTCGGGACGGGGTACTCCGTGAACGCCCCCGTGGTTGTGACCTTCCCGATCTTGTTCCCGTAGCGTTCCGTGAACCACAGGTTGCCGTCGGGGCCGGTGGTAATGCCCTGCGGGAAGCCGCCTGCAGTCGGGACGGGGTACTCCGTGAACACGTCAGCGAGTGTCACCTTGCCAATTTTGTTCCCGCTCTGTTCCGTGAACCACAGGTTGCCGTCAGGACCGACAGTGATCTGCTGCGGCAAGCTGCCTGCGGTCGGGACGGGGTACTCCGTGAAGACGCCAGCGGGTGTCACCTTGCCAATCTTGTTCCCGCTCTGTTCCGTGAACCACAGGTTGCCGTCGGGGCCGGTGACGATGCCCACCGGTTTGGCACCAGGTGTCGGGATGAGGTACTCGGTGAACGTCTGCGCCGCAGCCGGCGCGGTGAGCGCAAGCAGGGCAGCAGTGAACACCCGACGCAAAGTCACCGCGGCGGCGGATCGACTTGCTGGTGTACCCCGTCGATCGCCAGTGGTGATCATGGTAACGCGCGGGAACCTACGCCCATTCGTCCGTTGCACATTACGAAGCCCTTCACGGCACCGGGCACGCCGGCGGCGGATCGGTGTCCGTGGCAAACATTTGACCCACCGCATCATTTCTGCGTCCCCCTTTGTTGTCTGTCAGGCCAGATCCAGAATTCAGCCCCTTTGAGCCCTCCCCCGGTTGCGGTCCTTTGACAGTGCTCGGGATGGCAACGGGGGAGGGAGGGGCCCCTCTACCTATTCACCCCACTCGCACTGCGGGCGCGCGCGTCCGGGTCGGGTGCCGGGTGTTTCTCGTCCTCTGCGTTGGTGTAGCCATGGGCAGCGGTGTTGCCGTGCGGTGAGGACGCACCGGGACGTAGGTGCGCAACGTGCGATTCTCGAGGATGCCTCCGCGCCGATTCTGGCATCGCGACTTTCGCGCCGGCCTTTTTCGCCAGTCCGCCTGCCGATCGGCAGCAACCCCTTGCACAGCCTTGTCATCTTCTTCCCTTTCCGATCTGACTGATTGTCGATGAAGCGGCGCAACCGCCGCGCCCCTCGCGACGAGGTCGTCCCCCGCCTTGGACCGGCGCATGAGACCCCTCCTCTTGTGACCGCCTTCCCGCTCGAACCGTCTTCAGCTCTGCCTTCTCAAGGAACCGCCGCCTTGCGGGCATGCCGGCCCACAGCCCCTGTGAAGAGAGTCGTCGCTTTTCACGCGCCGCGTTCAACTTGCCCCCCGGTGACCCATGCTGAAAGAGCTTCTCCTGAAGAAGGAAGTTTCGTGCCAAGCCACCGGCGTTGCTCTTGCCTGGAGTCGCAGCTCGGGGACTGGGCACTGGGAATCCGAGCAGCGGGTCATGGTTTCACAGTGAAACCAGCTTCTTCATCCGACGCGTCACAGGTTTCACAATTGTGCTCCGGTTCGGGCGCCCGTCATTCCAAAGACGTTCCGTCCGACATCTCATCCCCTCAGCTGCCTCTCGCGGAGGGGACTTTGCCAAGAGGTCCAGTTGGTGGGATGCCGGCGAAAGCCGGTATCCAGGTGCGGAGGTGGGGCTCGGGTCTTGATTCTGGCTTTCGAGACTCTCGATAAATGCGACGCACCCCTCAACGGAGCTCAGGGTGAGCGGAAAGGGTCCTTTGAAATTGGAGCCCCCGAGCTCGCCCGCTTCCCCGAGCTAGACGCGGCCCGCATCTGGGCAGCGCTCAGGGACATGGAGCACGACCCGTTCGGCGGCGACGCGCGCAAGCTGGCCGAAGGCAGCTACCGCCAGCGGTCGGGTACTATCGCATTTTCTCGAGCCTCATCCGGCCATCCGCTTCGTGCAAGTCACGGCCATCGAGCGCCGCGCCAGCACCACCTACCGCAAACGCCAGGCGGATCACCGCAACACATCCCCGAGCGCCCGCCAGTCGGCTGTGAGGTTTGGAGCCCCGGCTTCAACCAGCGAGGGCTCCCGGCTGCTTGATCGACCCCTTAGCGCGATTTCGGCTCGACTCGTCGGTCGGGACGGTGCGGTGCGCGCGGGTCCGCCGCGGCCATGGTTCCTAAACGGTTGCGAAACTGCTCCTTCCCGACGGGTTGACAACGCGAATGGCTGCAAGCAACCATGCCTCTTGAGATGAGGAGTGCACGCATGGCGCGCGCGACAGCAGCGGTTCGGAAGCGCGGCGAGACCATCACCTCGACGCACCGGCAGAGTGAGTTCGAGTGGATACGAACACACCCGCAAGTGCTGCGCCGTCTCGCCGGGCAGTGGGTGGTGTTGGAGGGCGATGAGATCGTTGCGCACGGAAAGAATGCGGCCCGCGTGGTTGGCAGTGCGCGACGCAAGGGCATCGCCGTCCCATTCGTTTTCTACGTGGAGCCGCCGGACCCCGAACCCACTGCACACTTTGGCCTCTGACACGTGCCAACGGTCGCGTACACGTATCAGTTTCCGTATCGACAGAGCCGCGAGGGCGAGCCATTTCCGATCTTGCCGGTCGTGATCACCAATCCTCGCCGGCCAGCTCGCGCGGTTGATGCCATCGTTCACCTCGACTCGGGGGCGCAACGCTCCCTGTTCGACGGGACGCTCGCGCGATTGATTGGGTTGGACTTGCTTGCAGGGCGTCGCTTGCCATTCGCTTCGACCGCCGGAATGTCGATCGACGCCGTGCTCCATTCTGTGCGGCTCTCGCACCCTGAGCTCGGGCACTTCGATCTTGAAGTGGGATTCAGCACGGTCCATATTTGGCGCAACCTGCTCGGCCGAGACTTCTTCAATCTCGCCCAGATCGGCTTTCGGGAGCCCTATCTCCTCTTCTATGTGACGCCCGCGCCGTAGGACGGCTGCATCCTATTTGTGCGTCTGGCGGGACTGTCCCCGTCTCGCGATTTACAAGTCACGATCAACGGGGCGCTGTGGATGCGAGCGGCGGGTCATGGTTTCGCAGTGAAACCAACTTCTTCATCAAGGCGTCATCGGTTTTCACCGTTGCGCGCGTTCACGGCGTCCGCCGTTGCAAAACTGTTGCGGAACTTGCCCCGGTTGCGCCCGATCTGGTAACAGCGCGTTCACTCATGGGGCGAAGGGACCAGATGCTGATGCCGTTCTGCGGGGCGCCCTTCGACGACGGCCCGCAGCTCTGCAAGACCTGCCGGTACCGGCAGTCGGGCCCCGGGCAGCCGGGGTTCCGCAGCTGCGGACGCGTGGTGGCGCAGAGCGGCGCGATGCGGACGCTGCTCAACGACGCGGCGCTGGTGGCCCCCACCGAGGGGCCCGTGCTGATCAGCGGCGAGACCGGCGCGGGCAAGGAGGTGGTGGCGCGCGCCGTGCACGCGAACAGCCGGCGCGCGGCGAAGCCGTACCTGACGGTCAACGTCGCCGCACTGCCGAGCGAGCTGCTGGAGTCGGAGCTCTTCGGCCACGTGCGCGGGGCGTTCACCGGCGCCAGCACCAGCAAGAGGGGGCTGTTCGAAGCGGCCACGGGCGGCTCGCTCCTCCTCGACGAGGTCGGCGATATGCCGCTGGGGCTGCAGACCAAGCTGCTGCGCGTCCTGCAGAACGGCGAGGTGCGCCGGGTGGGCGACACCCGCCCGTTCTTCACCGACGTGCGCATCCTGTGCTCGACGCACCAGGATCTGTGGTCGCTCACCGTCGAGGGCCGCTTCCGCCGCGATCTGTACTATCGACTGGTGGTGTTCACCCTCGCCGTGCCGCCGCTGCGCGAGCGGCGCGAGGACCTGCTGCCGCTGGCGGGGTTGTTCCTGGCAGAAGCGGGGCACCGCACCGGCCGCTTCACCCCCGCGGCGCGGCGCGCGCTGTTGAACCATTCGTGGCCGGGCAACGTCCGTGAGCTCGGCAACGTCGTCCAGCACGGGGCCGTGCTCTCGGCCGGAAGGGACGTCGACGTGCGGCACTTTCCGCGGCATTTCTTCGCGGCGGGAACCATCGAGCCGGCCCCGCCGCCCCTGATGGCGCTGGCCGAGGCCGAACGGACGCACATCCGGCGCGTGCTCGATGCCTGCGCCGGAAACCAGCGCGACGCGGCGCGCGTGCTCGGCATCAGTCGCACCACGTTGTGGCGCAAGCTGATCCAGCCGCAAAGCGAAGATGGGCGCGCGCCACGGCGACGCTGAGCGCGTTCGCCTCCTCCGTGATCTCGGTTCACCGCAATTGCGAAATGGCATACTCGGCTTGCGGCCCAGTCTCAGAGGCTGATCCCTGCATAGACTGCCAGCATTTTTGCGGCTATTCTGCTGGCGATGTATGCACGTGAGCTGGCCTTGCCCGACCGGTCGTTCTTTCTCTTCGGCCCTCGCGGGACCGGAAAGACCACCTGGCTGCGTGCCGTTTTGCCGGACGCCTACTGGGTCAATCTCCTGCTCGACCGCGAGCTGGTCCGCCTGCTGCGGGACCCGGGTCGCTTCTCGCAGGAGGTCGAGGCGCTTCCGGCGCGCCGCTGGGTGGTGGTCGACGAGG